>Ga0256406_1001267_pt1 | contig 41737 bp, 37 predicted proteins | sample RumenRJG_03DNA_FD_185986 | JGI IMG/M metagenome (GOLD analysis project Ga0256406, IMG submission 185986) | Bovine rumen microbial communities from Lethbridge, Alberta, Canada - RJG_03 | ecosystem: Host-associated > Mammals > Digestive system > Stomach > Rumen | place: Canada: Alberta | collected... | reverse complement strand
CGCACGGAAAGCTACGGACAGATGCAACAGCTGGGACTTTGGAAGTCGGTGGCCAAATGCTACGAAGCTGACAGTACCTACGCCAAACTACGACAGGACTACGAGCCGCGTCCACAGTACTACGCCTACTCACTGCTCACACGATTCATCCGTTCAGGACAGACCGTATTCCCCATAGCCACGGGGAAAGAATTCTTGGCCGCGACAGCTTTTCTTAACGCCAACGGACAATGGACTTACATCTTCGCCAATGCCCAACAGGCCAGTCACAGCCTCCAGCTGGTGAACACCAACGGAGGCCGCGGAACTTATTGCATCTATTACTATGTGGAAAACGCACTTCCTCACGACGGTGCCCAAATAACTCCATCAGGAAAAGTCAGTGCAGGGAAGAATGGACTTAAAATAAGGATTCCGGGCGAAAGCGTCATCGTGCTGAGCCCGGCGACCAGAGATTGACCTTAGCCCCACTCTTTCCGGCAACAAAAAGGGAAAGAGTGGGGCTAGTCGGAATGTCGGCTCACCTGACGTTATCGCCAAGCACGGCTGTGCGTGCCAGCATGGCAGCTCCCACGACACCGGCTTTCTCCTTGAGTACCGACAGACAGATGCGAGTGTCCTGGTTGACCAGGCTCAATGAGTATTTCATAATGCCCGAACGGATGTGGTGAACCAACATATCGCCCAATGTCGACATCAGACCACCTACAACGACGGTATCAGGATTGAAAACATTAATGATTCCGGCAATATGCTCACCGAGCTGGTTGCCCATCGTCTCAACGACATTGCAGCAAAGCATGTCGTCCTTGGCTACGGCCTGGAGAAGGTCGTCGTAGCTGATGGGCGAGCCGGCTTTGAACTTATCCTGCAGCAACGAGGCCTCGCCCCTTTGCAGATGCTCCGTCACGATGCGATGGAAAGCGCGGCCTGACACCTGCGTCTCCAGACAACCCTTCTTACCGCAATGACAAAGAACCTCGTTGTCGAAAGCATGGACGTGTCCTAACTCACCCGAGAACCCCGACTTGCCGCGATAAACCTTTCCGTTGATGATGATACCCATGCCGAGTCCCCAACTGAGATTGATGAACAGCATGTTGCGAACAAGCGAGTGGTCGCACTTCATGTACTCACCGTAGGCCATGGCACGGGAATCGTTATCGATAAACACCCTATAACCAATCTTCGACGAAAGAAGCTCTGTGAGCGGCCGCTCAGAGAAGTTGAACATGCTGTAGCTGTAACCACTGTAGGGATTCACACGCCCGGAGATGTTCACGCAAACTGCAAGCACCTTCTTTTTGTTTACATCAAGCCCGTCGATGAAATCTCTGACCATCTTGCAAAGAGCCTCTAACGATTCCTCGTTGTTCTCAATCTTGAAAGGGACGTTCATGGAAAGCTCCACAAGGTCGCCTCGGAAATTCATCAGGCCCAGACTCACTGAATCGGGCAGAGTGTCCACACCGACAAAATAGCCGCTGTCGGGATTAAGACCATAGAGATTAGGATGCCGGCCCTCTCCCGTCTCCAACTTACCGAATTCGTTGACGGTTCCTTCGGCGGTCATTTCTGCTATTATCTTCGACACCGTCGGCACACTGAGGCTGAATTCCTTTGCGAGATCATTGTTAGTAGCATTGCCGTTGGCAATAAAGTATTTAATGATCAGGTTCTTGATAATGTCTATCTTCATATCGCGCCTTGTAATTGATTAATAAGAGGTTGTCATTTTATGTTCATGAATGTCCGACCACCCCGGCTCTTCTGCTATGACGAGCCGTCAGACACCCACATCGAGTGCAAATTTAAGAAAAAAACGATATTAAGCCAAAATATTCGGCCTTTTTTATCACACTATAAAAATATATTGACTAACTTTGCCCTACCAAGCCCCCATTACGCCCCGCTAAGGGCAAATACAAGCTTTTGACACGGGAGTGTAATGACTAAGAACATGCATATCACGTCTATCACAATGAGAAAGTTTCTTTTTATTATTATTGCCATGTTGGTGGCTGTCGTTGCCCAAGGTGCAGGCAAGGAGATACCGGCCACTGACTCCAACATCACATTCACGGGACGCACGGCGAAGACTTCCGATGGCGGCGTACGCTATGACTGGTCGGGCGTCTACATGCAGACATATTTCTCCGGAAGCAGTGTGGGAGTAGTGGTCTCCGAGGAGGGGACAAGCTATCACAATGTCTTTGTCGACGGGAAACTACTAAGGAAAATAAAAGTCGACGGTAAGACTCCTCATGCCATCACCCTTGCCTCCGGACTTCCAAAAGGCTTCCACCGTCTCATGATGCAGAAATGCACGGAGGGAGATTATGGCTGCACTACGGTCTGGAAGCTTCTCGTCGGCAAGGGGGCCACACTGAAACCTGTGCCCCGCTCCAGTCGATTCATCGAAGTCGTCGGTGATTCCTATACCTGCGGCTATGGTGTAGAGGGAAAGAGTCCCCGGGAACCTTTCGCCTTAGAGACCGAAGACTGCCATGAGGCCTATGGGGCTCTCATCGCCCGATACTTCGGTGCCGACTATGCCCTCATTGCCCATTCTGGACAGGGCATTGTGAGACATTGGGGTGACAAGCAACCCACTTCGGAGAACCAAATGCCTGAGCGTTGGACCCGCATCTTCGACACACACGGTCAGGAAGCCTACGATTACAAAGCCTACAAACCCGACATCGTCATCATCAACCTAGGAACCAATGACTACTCCACCATGCCACTGCCTTCGGAAAAACAGTACGTTGGTGCCTACGTAAAATTCATTGAAGCCATCAAAGGCCGCTATGGCGACATACCCATACTCTGCGTCACGCCTCATTCAGCCAATATCTATCTCAAGGCAGCCCTCGGCCGACTGCGCGACCAAACGCTCTGTATGAGCAAAGTGTACATGGCCAATCCGCTCGACGGCATCATCACTTCCGACCGCGACCTTGGCTCCAACAGCCATCCGAACAAGCAGGGACAGACCAAGATAGCTTTCGCGCTCATTCCCCAAGTAGCCGCCATAACGGGCTGGGAAGTCAATCAGCTGCCCTTTTAGAAATCAAGCACAGAATCATGACCGTCATGAAGCGAATCCTCTTCCTACTGCTCCTCTCACTGCCGCTGCAAATCAGCGCCGGGCAGATTCCGGAGTCTCAGCTCAAAAGACTTGATGCTGCTATCGCCTTGCGCTCCACCTATCAGGAGCGTAAAGAGGCCCGCATCACCAAACTCCACGATGCCCTGCTTGAGGCCTCTACGCTCAGTGCCAAGATTGACATCTCAAAACGGCTCTACCAAGAATACCAAGCCTACCGCAACGAAACGGCCATCAACTATCTGCAACAGGCCATAGAATTTGCAAAAGCCGACAATGATCCGACCGAGGAGGCCTTACTGCAATCTATGCTCGCCTACCAACTCGCGCGCTCAGGCTACTACGGTACCGGACTCCTTCACATCAAGCGCGTAAGAAGACAAGCTCTTGACGAAGAGGGAAAAAGAGAATACTTCAAGGCTTATTACGAACTAAGCAAGCAACTCGCCACTTACTCTGCCGGAAATGCCGACCGCAAGGACTTCCAATCCCGGGCCACACTCTACTATGACTCTCTGATGCAGGTGCTTCCCCACGACTCACCACTCTACTACGAGAACCAGGTGCAGCTGCTCACTGACAGCAATCGCATGGATGAAGCAATGAAGGTCATCGGACAATGGATGAAGAAGACGGTGAAAGGTAGCCACGACTACGCCATCATCTGCTACTATATTTACGGCATAGAAGAAAAGAAAGGGAACGAGAGCGAAGCTCTGAAATACCTTGTGGAGTCAGCCATCTGCGACGTTGAGAACACCACCTACGACGAGGCTTCCATCATCTTCCTGAGCCGCTACCTGCGCAAGGAAGGCGACCTGAAAAGGGCACAGGCCTACATCAGCTACGCCTACGACATGTCAACCATCTTCGAGGGACGCATGAAGAACTGGGCCATGACCGACCTGGAGGAGGTGAACCGAAGCTATCAGAACCAGCTGAAAAAAGATAAGAGCAAGCTTATATTCATCACCATAGCTCTGTCGACACTCGCAGTCATTGCCCTCGTGCTGCTCGTCCTTGCCATCCGTCAGCATCGCAAGCTCAACACCTCCATGCACGATGTAAGTCACAAGAACCGGCTATTAGAAGAAGCCAATGGCAGTCTGAAGGATATGAACGAGAGAGTGAAAGAGGTCAACAAGTTACTCTCTGAGTCCAACAAGAGCAAGGAGGAGATGATAGGGCTCGTCATAGGCATCTGTACAACGTACATTGAGAAGATGGAAAACAACCGCAAGCTCACAAATAAGATGGTGAGGAACCACGAGTATCAGAAACTCTTCGAACTCAGCAACTCTTCCGACGGCACTGACGAGGCTTATAAAGAATTTCTCGGCATCTTTGACAAAGTGTTCCTCACGCTCTACCCCAACTTTGTCGACGAGTTCAATGCACTGCTCAGTCCGCCCTTCCGCATAGAGCCTCTCCATGCGGGGACCCTCAATACGCCGCTTCGCATCTTCGCACTCATCCGCCTTGGTATTACCGACAGCAACAAGATAGCCAAGTTCCTCAAACTGGCCAACAGTACTGTCTACAACTACCGTACAAAACTCCGCAATGGTGCCTTGGGCACGCGCGACGACTTCGAACAACGCACCCAGCAACTCTGCATGGTGAGGCTCACAAGAACTGAGTCGGATACAAATGCCGCTTCCGAAACATTCGGAAATGACAAACCTTTAGAGAAGGTTATCACAGCAACGACTTCCTGACTTCGCCAATGCATCATCCCAAAACGTGTCCCCCACCCTGCAAATAAACGCAGGACAGGGGACACTGTTATTTTAAAGCTTACTTTAGGCGAGCGGCCAATAATCCAGGTACCTCGCTGGTCTCCATAGCCACGGGTACTCCCACAGCCTCAAAAGCGGCAATCTTCTCCTCTGCCGTTCCCGAGCCACTCGAGATGATAGCACCGGCATGCCCCATCTGTTTGCCGGGAGGGGCCGTGCGCCCGTCTATGAACACAGCCACGGGCTTAGTGACATGCTCCTTGATATAGCGGGCTGCGCGTTCCTCGGCGTCGCCTCCAATCTCTCCGATGAGCACGATGCTGTCGGTATCGGGATCGTCCTGGAACTGTTGAAGCAGTTCTTCAAAATAGAGTCCCACAACAGGGTCGCCGCCTACGCCTACGGCAGTAGACTGCCCGAGACCGGCCTTGGTGAGGTTGTCGACGACCTCATAGGTGAGCGTACCACTGCGACTGATGACGCCTGTATGTCCCTTCTTGAAGATGTTGCCTGGCATGATGCCCACCATGCTCTCCTCCGGTGAGATGAGACCGGGACAGTTGGGGCCTATAAGGTTGGCGCCCTTCAGCCGAATGTAGCGGTGAGCCACAACAGCATCCATTACGGGAATGCCTTCTGTGATACAGACGATGAGCTTTATGCCTCCGTCAGCAGCCTCCATCATGGCATCCTTAGCAAAAGGAGCCGGCACAAAGATGATGGATGTGTTTGCACCGGTGGCCTCGACAGCCTCCCTGACAGTGTTGAACACAGGTATGCCTGCCACCTCCTGACCACCCTTGCCGGGTGATGTACCGCCTACGACATTCGTACCGTAGGCCTTCATACGAGCTGCGTGGAAACTACCGTCACGCCCGGTGATACCCTGAACGATGAGGCGGGTATCCTTATTGACTAATATACTCATGGTTTCCTTCTTTTTTTTATATACCTATTTAATATATACAGCAAAGCCAAGCCTGCTACACACCGAGCTTCTTGGCCAGCTCCACTGCCTTGTGACCTGCGTCGGCCATCGTAGTACCTACGGTGAAATGAGTGCCTTCAAGAATGCGGCGGCCCTCCTCTTCATTGGTTCCGGTAAGACGGATGACCATCGGCACATTGACCTGAAGCTCATCAATGGCTTCGATGAGCCCGCGTGCCACGTCGTCACAACGCGTGATTCCTCCGAAAATGTTGATGAGCACCACCTTCACATGACTGTCGGAGAGCAACAACTTCATAGCCTCCACTATCTTCTGCGGATTCGAGCTGCCACCAATGTCGAGGAAGTTGGCCGGACTGCCCCCGTAGAGTTTTATCATGTCCATCGTGGCCATAGCCAGACCAGCCCCGTTCACCATACAGCCTATGCTGCCACCGAGATTAACATAGCTGAAACCTTTCTCCTTAGCTTCCTCTTCCTTCTTTTCCTCGGGCGTAGGCTCGAAGCAGGCAAAAACATCGGGATGACGGAAGAGGGCATTGTTGTCGAAGGTCATCTTGGCATCGATGGCTTTGAGCTTTCCGTCGCGGGTTACTACGAGAGGGTTAATCTCAGCCAGCGAGGCATCCTTTTCCACGAAGAGTCTGTACAGATTCTTCAGCAGAGGAGTGGCCTGCTTCACGAGGGCATAGTCGTCGAAGAGCTTGAAAGCAGCCTCGCGCGCCAGATAGTCGGTCATACCCACGAGCGGGTCAATGGCTATCTTGACAATCTTCTCAGGAGTCTCGCGGGCCACCTGCTCGATGTCCATGCCGCCCTCGCGACTGAGCATGACAAGCGGCGATTTGGTATGGCGGTCGACAAGAATGCTCACATAGTACTCCGAGGCAATGTCGACAGCCTCGCCCACGAGCACGCGGTCAACCTTGAAGCCCTTGATGTCCATACCTAAGATTTGAGAAGCATACTGGCGGAGCTCTGCCTCTCCCTTAGCCACCTTCACACCGCCTGCCTTTCCACGGCCACCGGTGTGCACCTGAGCCTTCACAACGGCTTTGTCGGCACCGAGCTTACGGAAAGCCTCCACGGCCTCGTCCACGTTGTGGCAGAGTATGCTGTGCTCAACGGGCAAGCCATAGCTCGCAAAAAAAGACTTTGCTTGATATTCGTGTACCTTCATAACTAATTATTTGATATTTGAGAATTTGTATTTCCTTTTCTTGCTTTCTCACCCATCAGCCTCACTTGCGTGAAGAGTTCTCCTACCACTGCCGAGGCAAAGGCGGCATCACGGCCACAATCGACTTTCACCATCGGCCGGTTACGCTGACGGGTGTGAATAACCAGTTGGAATGAACCCACAGTGTAGGGCGTAGAAGTATTGGCAAGCGCTATCTCGGTAATGTCACTCACGAGGACTGCTGTTCCTCCAGCCACCACCACCTGCGGTTCATAGTAACAGAACACCGTCCCAGACGGCTCATTGGCACGGGTGGCATCGGCAGTGATGGCATAATCGGGGTCACCATAGAACGACACCATAGCTTCTATCGTAGGAAACGACGGAACAGGCGACACCATAGGCTCCTCGCGCTTCTCACGCACGCAGACATACAGATAGGCGCAAGGAATGAGCAGCAAGCCAAAGAGCACGGTCGGATACTCAAACAGAAACAAGAGCAACAAGACCACGGCCGTGATAATGATTGCGCTCACACGAAAGCGTTGTCGGACTGATGTTGACATAGTAGATTCAGTTAGATGTAAATGGTTTTCTTATACAAGGCAAAATTAATGATTCCTTTCTTAACAGCAAAAAAAAGAGCCATCAATTTTCGAGAATGTTAAGGGAAAGCAACAGGGAATATGGGCGCATCGGATAACCCCAATGTTTGGATGAGAGAACACAAAGAACTTGCCAGTACCATAGGGGTATTACTGCAGTACCGTAAGTAGATTACTGCAGTATTGTCAGAGTAACACCTCAGTACTCTCCTTTGGTACTCACTCCTGCTCATAACCACGTGTCCACTGAGTGTGTCCAGGATGCACTTGTCCAATAATGAGTTTTTGACCGGCCCAAGTAAATTATAGATACCATTCCACGCCAATCCATCGAATAAACTTCCTTAAATGCACTCTTCGTCGCTCTCAATCGGAGTTCAAAATCTCTAAATAGTCTACTAAAAATATTATTCAGTTAAAATATTATCTACTTATTAATCAGTGATTTGTATATTTCGACCATTTAATTTTATCTACTATTGAGTTACACATCCTTGGTGCGACCGACATCTTTTCCTAATTTTGCAGTCGAAAAGAGCAAGAGATTGTTTCTTTCATGTTATTGAGATTAGTAATAGTATAGAGTAAACTTAGCACCAACCAACAGAGTTGAGAAGCCACAGAGGTGGCTCTTACGGATTAAGAAACTATTTTAGACGTGGTTGAAGCCTTCTCACTTCTCTGCGAGATGCAGTGGACTGGGGAGGCTTCAGCATGTTTGGACATTTCGGAGAAATACACTCGCCCCCATTAAATAATCAGTCAAAATATTCCACAACTGAACAAAAAGCTGTAATTTTGTACCCTACGTGGGTCACTTCACAGTGGTCTGCGGACAATAAAAAAGTAGTATCGAAGTTATATCAATAAGGTTCCATAAATACCGCATAGCGGTTAGGAAGCAAAAGAAAAAGAAATTCTCAACGTCTATATATGAAGAAATGGATAGTAAGCCTGGTGTTAGCAGCCCTGGTGCCAATGATGTCCCTGGCCCAGTCGAGCATGACCGACGACCAGGTGATGTCGTACATCGTCAAAGAGTACTCCCGCGGCACTTCACAGAGCCAGATTGTAACCCACCTGATGCAGAACGGCGTGAACATCGAGCAGATACGCCGTGTCAGGACAAAGCTGGAACGGCAGCGCAACCAGAGCGGACTGGGCAACCTGAAGGACCAGACTACGGGCAATGCCGAAAGCAGACTGCGCTCCCCCAACGGAAAGAACAACAAGACTGCCACCGGCGACGACAACGTCACCGGTACTACACGCAGTGCCTCTGACTACTCCAACTACCGGATACAAGGCAACAGCGAATGGCAAAACCAGTACGACGAGACCAATCCCGACTTCCAGGCCATGAACGCTGAGATGAGCGGCATTGTGCCCAAGGACTCCATAGAGTGGCTCAACGAGATACTCAAGCAGCAACGCAATGCCAAGAACCAGGTTTTCGGCCGCAATATCTTCAACAATAAGAATCTGACGTTCGAACCCGACATGAACATCGCCACGCCTCAGAACTACCGGCTGGGGCCTGGCGATGCCGTGAACATCGATATCTACGGAGCCTCTCAGAAGTCGGTGACAGCCACGGTGAGCCCCGACGGCGATATCGTAATCGAGGACTTTGGCCCCATCAACGTGGGAGGCCTCACCATCGCACAGGCTAACGCGCGCATAAGAAGTCAGCTCGGTGCCCGCTACCAGAGCAGCCGCATCAAGATTTCTCTGGGTCAGACACGTACCATCACCATCAATGTGATGGGTGAGGTAAAGAATCCCGGCACCTACACCCTCTCTGCTTTTGCCTCCGTCTTCCATGCCCTCTACATGGCCGGCGGAACCAATGAGCTCGGAACCCTTCGTAACATTAAAATCTACAGGCACAACCGCTTAGTGAGTGTCTGCGACATCTATGACTATATCCTCAACGGCAAGATGACAGGCAACGTGCGTCTCACCGACGGCGATGTCATCATTGTCGGACCTTACGACTGCATCGTCAACATCTCAGGCAAGGTGAAACGACCGATGTACTACGAGATGAAGAAGAACGAGAGCGTAGGCACATTACTCAAATATGCCGGAGGCTTCACGGGCGATGCTTACCGCAAGTCGGTGCGCCTGCAACGTAAGACGGGGCGCGAACGGGCCGTCTTCAACATCGGTGAGTTCGATATGAACAGCTTCCACGTGGAGGATGGCGACAGCGTGACCGTAGACTCTATCATGGACCGATACGCCAACACCGTTGAGCTGAAAGGTGCCGTCTTCCGTCCAGGCATGTACCAACTCGGCGGAGAAATCAACAGTGTGCGCTCTCTGTTGCAGCAGGCAGAAGGTCTGAAAGAGGATGCTTTCACTACCCACGCCGTGATGCACCGTATGAAACCCGACCGCACACTCGAGGTGATTCCGGTCGACGTGGAAGGAATCATGAGTGGAAAGACAGCTGACATCCCGCTGAAGGAGAACGACGTGCTCTTCATACCTACCAAGAGCGACATGATGAACGAGCAGACCATCACCATTCACGGCGAAGTGCAATATCCCGGAATCTACAAGTATGCCAGCAACGAGACCATAGAAGACTTCATCCTTCAGGCAGGCGGACTCAAGGAGACCGCATCGACCGTGAAGGTCGACGTGGCCCGTCGCGTCAGTAATCCCAAGGCACTCTCCACCGACAGTCTTATCGCCCAAACCTTCACCTTCTCCCTCAAGGATGGTTTCGTCATTGACGGACAGCCTGGATTCGTGCTCATGCCTTTTGATGAGGTATATGTGCGCAAGAGCCCCGGCTACTCTGTGCAGCAGAACGTGACTGTAGAGGGTCAGGTGACGTTCCCCGGCACCTACACCATGAATCGGCGCACCATGCGCCTGACCGACCTGGTGAAAGCAGCGGGCGGCTTCACCGACTTGGCGTATGTCAGGGGTGCAAAGTTGGAACGTACGCCTAACGAAGCAGAACGGGCCCGCATGCAGGCCGCCTTCAAGATGCAGCAGCAACAGCTGCAACAACAGCTGCTCGAAATCTCGGCAAGCTCCAGCAACAGCAACATCCAGCAGATGACCAAGACCCTACAGGACGAGATAGAAAAATATCAGGTGCCCAACACCATCAGTGTCGGCATAGAGCTCGACAAGGCCTTGAAGGAGCCCAACAGCGATGCCAACATCATCCTGCGCGAGGGCGACCGACTGCTTCTGCCTTCCTACACGGCGACCGTGAAGATAAGCGGCGCTGTAATGGGACCCAATACCGTGGCCTACGAGCGTGGAAAGCGCGCCAAGTACTACATCAATGCGGCAGGAGGCTTCGCTCAGAATGCACGCAAGAGCGGCGCATACATCATCTATATGAATGGCCTGATGTCGAAGGTCTCGGAAGGAGCCAAGGTGGAGCCAGGCTGTGAGATCGTCGTCCCGAGCAAGATAAGCCGCCGCATGAGTCCGGCTGAAACCATGAGCATCGGCTCAGGCATTGCCAGCATTGCGGCTATGATTGCCACTATTGTAAACCTCGTGAAGTAACAACCCGCGAGCCCCCCTACATAACGGGTGCTCCCCAGCACCCAGCTCAGGCAGATGTCTCTGCGGCTCCAAGCAGCCCTAAGCGGTCACACCTCCTCGGCTCCGCCACCCTGGCGGCAGCACCCTCATCTAACGGATGAGGGGAGGAGAAGGTGTAATCAATAATTACCGAGGCATCTGAAAACAGTTTGACACGTAATCCTCAGGACACAGACCGGCAGGCATAGAGGGTCTACACAACATAGAGTTTGAAGACTCTTAGACTACCCACCTGGGAACAAAAAGGCCTTTAACGCTACTTATCCGCTCCAGCAATCGATTGGCTCACCCCGCGTATCATTTAAGTTCCTCCTATGACTGAAAGTTTAGAAGACCAGCAAGTGCGGTTTGCTGTTATTGCGATAGAGGCTGCAGCAAAGAAAATGGGCATTTCTCCTTCTGAGATTTGTCAAAGATTGGACAAGTATAATCTCATAGAAGACCGTCTATTCAAGTACTACGATACCTTACACACACAAAGTCAATCTTACGTAGCGGATGACATCATAGAAACGCTCAAGAATTACGAAGAAGATGAAAGGTGACTTATTGTACCATGGATCTTTACAAATCGTAGAGCAGCCACTTGTAGATATTGGCCGTAGCGACCTGGATTTTGGGAAAGGTTTCTACACGACTGACATACAAGAGCAGGCTGAGAAATGGGCGAAGACCTTACAAAGTAGAAGGAGAGACAAGCCTGTTGCATACATCAACGTCTATCGATTTGACAAGATGGCATTTGCATCATCCACCTTCAAGACTTTAAGATTTGAGAACTATGATATAAAATGGCTCAATTTCATTTGCCAGAGCCGACAAGGTAAAAGGCCATGGGACGGTTACGATTTCATAGAAGGAGGTATTGCCAATGACAGTGTCATTGATACTGTGGAAGCTTACATGACCGGCATCATGGACGCAAACACAGCTTTAGGAAGACTGACTTTCCATAAGCCCAACAACCAGATTTGTATCCTAACCCAAGAAGTAGTGGAGAGGTTCGTTACTTTCAAAGCATACATAGAAATTAAATAACAGGCAATGTTAGATTTCACTTTTCATAGAAAGATTGCTCGGATAATCAAAATGTTGGCAGACACCTTGCATGTAAACTTGCCACGTGCCATCAGCATCTTTTACCGCACGGATACCTGCAGACTCATGCACGACCCTACAACTCAGCTCCACACAATGAGCGACACTTACATTCTGAATGATGTCATCGCAGAGCTTAGGGAGTACCAGGGATGAAAGCATCGACAGATACCACGGCAATAATGTCTAACAGATTAGTCTAACTTAGAAAAATATTTTCTACGTATGACAGTACACCATTAATAGCAGAAATCTGCAATGAGATACCCACATACCATCTATCGCAATGTTTCATCACAAATTTCATTGAAATACCAAGTAAAATCAAGATTAAATTATTAATCAAATCCCATATTTAGATTCGATAATAAATTTTATATGAACGAGCAAATAGACTTAAAAGCAGTCATCCACCGACTAATAGAAAATAAGTTCAAAGTACTACTGACACTGCTCATCTCAGCGATTGCGGCTATAGTCATCATCTTTCCAGTGCCCAGATACTATAACAGCAGTGTCTCATTAGCCCCAGAGCTGGGCAACCTGCCAAACTCCAACGGAAGCCTGGCTAGCCTGGCTTCGTCGATGGGCTTCAACATGGGGCAATCGATGCTCAGTGATGCCATTTCACCTGAGCTCTACCCCAAGCTAATGAAGTCGAACAATTTTGTGGTCAATCTCATCAATATTCCAGTCAAGTCGGCTGACGGAAAAATAAACACCACCTATTATAATTATCTACTCAAAGATCAGAAACAAAGTCCTTGGGCGATGATGGCCGGCGCGATAAAAAGTTTATTTCCCAAAAAGAAACAGGGACCAGAATCAACCAACGGCACTCTAAACACATTCAAGCTGACTGAGGAGCAAAATGCGATTTTTGGAGCCATCACCTCGAAAGTAACCTGTTCGGTAGATAAAAAGACTAGTCTGATAACGATATCTGTAGAGGACCAAGACCCGGTTATAGCTGCTACGGTAGCTAAAGAGGCCAGTAACCAGTTGCAGTCATTCATAGCTCGGTACCGTACAAGCAAAGCTCGCAACGACGTGGTCTATTATAAGAAACTAACACAACAGGCTAAAGCCATTTATGAAAAGTCTCGCCGTCTCTACGGCAGCTATGCTGATGCGAACACTGATATCATTCTCGAAAGCTACAAATCGAAACAAGAGGATCTAGAGAACGACATGCAACTGAAGTTCAACAACTATAGTGCTTTGAACACTCAGCTTCAGGCAGCCGAAGCCAAACTTCAAGAGAAAACTCCAGTTTTCACCACCGTTCAAGCTGCTTCAGTTCCCCTGCGTCCTGCTGGCCCAAAACGTTTAATGTTTGTCATCGGCGTTATCTTCCTTACGTTTATAGTCACCTTAGGTATAATCTGTCGCGATCTGATACTTTAAAAGAGAAAAATCAAGAAGCGACATGGCATCTAACGACTATCGGGGAGCCAATAAAAGAATAGCAAAGAACACCCTGTATCTTTACATCAGGATGTTCTTTGTGCTAATTGTAAACCTCTACACCTCTCGCGTGCTGCTGCACGCGTTGGGGGTCAGCGACTATGGCACTTTCGTAGTAGTAGGGGGATTTGTAACCCTCTTCGGGTTCTTCAATGCCACGTTGGCGTCCACTATTCAGCGATATTTCAACTACGAGGGAACAGAAAACAACGAAGACGGTGTTGAAAATATATTCTCTACAGGCTTTCGCATCCATATTCTGATTGCCTTGGTCACTATCATAGCACTGGAGACAATCGGGCTATGGTACTTCCATCATTTCATAAAATTTCCCATTGGGCGTACAGAAGCAGCCACCATCCTCTTCCACGCCTCTGCGTTGATTCTGGTATTCAATATTTTGCAGATACCTGCAATGGGATTGATTTTAGCTAAAGAAAAGATGGGCATCTATGCTTTTGTGAATATCATGGATGTCAGTCTAAAACTTCTTGCTACCCTCTCTTTAGTCTACCTCCCTTTCGATTCACTGTCCACGTATGCCCTGCTTCTGCTTGCCATTGCAGTGATTGACTTCCTCTTCTACACTATTTACACGAAGATTAAGTTTCCTTTTCTTCATTTCAAAGCTAAGACAGACACCGTCCTTGCCAAGTCGATGCTTTCGTTCACTGGCTGGAATTTAATTGGAACCTTTGCTTTCATGCTAAAAGGACAGGGTTTGAGCCTGCTTCTTAATTATTTCTTTGGACCTGTTGTCAATGCAGCACGGGGTATAGCCCTTCAGGTAAGTAGCGCCGTGAGCGGCTTTTCATCCAACGTCAGTGTAGCCATCTCTCCACAGATTGTCACCAACGTAGCGGAGGGTAATCATCTTCGTGCAGAGAAGCTCATGTTTACAGAGTCGAAAATTTGCTTTGCCCTCATCCTCATTCTGACAGTGCCTCTATGTTTGGAGATAGATTATATTCTGCGCCTATGGCTTGGCTGCCAAATTCCTGTGGACACGGGAATTTTCTCTATTCTTGCTTTAATCGATATCCTCATCTGCACTCTCAACACACCCTGTACACAAATAACTTTAGCTACAGGGCGCATCAGGCGTTATCAGATTACAAGCACTGTCATTAATCTTGGGCTACTACCAGTAAGCTTTCTTCTGCTGAAAGAAGGATTCTCTGCTACAAGTGCTTTCATCATGACCATCTTATTCTCCTGTATCAATCAAATTGTATGTCTGATCAATACACACCGAGTTTTCCGGTTCAAGTGGACAAGATACTTAATTGATGTGGTCTTACCCAGTATTGCAGCCGGCATCCTGCTGCCACTACTCCCAATGTTAGTGAGGAACATGCTGCCATCCACTTTCTTCCGTCTCATCCTCACGACTGCAGTCGATATCGTAGTCGCCATTCCACTCTTTTATTATATTATTGCAGACAAAAGTGAGCGGGAAATATGCAGAACATTCTTTTTTCAGAAACTAAGAACTCTACATGGGTAAAACTAAGTTATCTGTAATCATCCCCGTATATGGCGTCGAGCCATACATAGAGAGGTGTGCAAGGAGCCTTTTTGAGCAGACACTCGACGATATTGAGTATATTTTTGTTGATGATTGTAGTCCTGATCACTCCATTGACATTATACTGAGAATAGCCGGTGAGTATCCGAAACGTTTGGGGCAAGTACGCGTCATTCATCATCCTAAGAACATGGGCTTGGCCATAGCTCGCCGTTCGGGTATGGAAGCCGCCACAGGAGAATATTTCATTCACTGTGACAGTGACGACTGGCTTGCACGAGATGCCTACAAGCTGATGTATGAAGAGGCTAAAGCTAAAAATGCTGATGTTGTAGTATGCGATTACAGCATAAGTGATGGCATGGGACATACGAGTACACCTGAGCATGCCAGTTGCCTGCATTCCGACCGAATCTCCTTCATCCGCGACATGCTATACCAGAAAGTTTCTTGGTCGATCTGGAATAAAATGTTCCGCCGCTCACTTCTTCAGGAGCACACCATTACCTATCCCATTCAGCCTATGGGTGAGGACTCGGCTTTCACGCTTCAATTAACGTACTACTGTAACAAGATTGTCCATATAGATCGCTCACTCTACTTCTATTTTTTGCGTCCAGGTTCCATAGTAAATAACAGCAGCACCGAATCAATCATCAAAAAGTTTCATCAAGCCTGCGACAACAGTCATATCGTAAGAAAGTTCTATGAACAAAAAGGGATGGGAGCTCAATTTAAAAAAGCCCTCAACAGTATGGATTTCTCCACCAAGTTGCTGCTGCTTCCATTGTTGGGACGCAAGGGAAACTATCGAAGGATTTGGAACAAAGCCTTTCCCGGACTGGATTGTCGAATCATCATAGACCCGCATTGTCCGAGAAAGATCCGTATAAAGTGCCTTATGATAAGGCTTCACATCTATCCTGGCATCACAAACAAGATTCATCTGACACACTGTAAATGAAAAGACTCAGATATCTCAAGGGTGACATCATAAACAACCTGAGTATTCTCTGCGTATACTTCGCTGCCTTTGCGAGCCTCTACTCCGACGCTGCAAATGCTGTCGGACTCTATGTAGCACTACCTTTGGCCTTTATTCTTATTACACTGAACAATAAAGGGTTCCATACCACCATATATGAGAAAATTCTCTATTTATTGCTGCTTTGGGACTGCATAGCTTACCTATGGGCAGATGATAAACAGCTTGCAAAAAATGAAATCAACTCCGTACTGGGAGTCTTCTTGTTATCGTATGTAGTTTCTGTCCTATCCAGAGACAGACGTCACATACCCTATCTCTACTTTGCTTACGTCGTTCTCTACCTTAGCGCATGGAACTATGCCATCCACCATATTCTCACGCTAATGGTCAGTCAAAACGACAGACTTAATGACGAAAATCTCAATGCAAACACATTAGCCTACTATACCTTCTATGTATCATTTCTTTCCTTTATGATGGGTGAGATACTAAGAAAGAAATATTGGCGATCGTTTTGGAACGTTGTGTTTTGGTTCTTGCTACCTTTCTCTTACATTATATCGTTGCTAACAGCTTCGAGGGAGATAGCAATCATACAGGTGCCGCTTTACGCTCTGCTCATCTACATCCGTTACTGGAAAGGATCTTCCAAAAGAAAGAAAGCCATGCTTGCAGGCATTGCCGTTGTTGTTTTGGCACTGGCTTCAGGAACCATCATCAAATCCTACAACGACAGTTATCTTAAACAGAGGGCCGAAATGGACCTCGGTGACGACCCTCGTACATCCTTGCTTAAGAACGCAATCAGTGTAGGCATACAAAATTTTCCATTAGGCATCGGCTGTAATAACTTTCAAGCTATATCAGTAACCCGTCAAATAGCGCACAACTCCTATTTGGAAGCTTTTGCTGATTTGGGCATTATCGGGCTCTCACTCTATACTTACCTAATGGGGCTGTTTGTGTACCGTCAATGGAAACGATACTACAAAACGAAGGACAAGATGTATTTTGTGTTCTTCACCTTTGGGCTCATATACATTCTTGATGGTGTATTCTTCGTTTTCTACAACGTACTCTGGCTGATGTCTTTCTTTATACTCGTGGCAAATCACAGCGAGCTCTATTATAAAGAACATCATATGCTCAGCGAACAAACTACAACAGACAGTGAAAATCAGAAGATATAAATGAAGAAGATTCTCTTAATTGACTACCAATATGCAACCGGTGGCCCCAAAACTGTACTCGAAAACTTGATGCGTTCGGGGCTTTCTAAAACTTACAAGTTTGTCCTTATCACCAAAAGTGGTACCGCCGGGTATAACCCCATTAAAGCCATTCAGTTCGTCCGCTATTATCTGAAGCGCATCAACCACGAGCATGCTGACATTGCTTACGTATGTGGGCTGCAGTACGTTGGCTTTTTAATGACTTTGGCTGCCAAGCTTTCTAATGTAAAGAGTATTGTACTTTCCGTACATGGTTCCGACTGGGATGTACCTGAGCATACGTTGCGTCGAGCCATTCTCAAATATATTATAGAACCTATTGAGGTAAGGCTTGCCGACCGCATTATCACAGTATGCAATGCAGAACGGAAGATTGCACGCTCGCTGAACTGTGCCAGAAAGGGAGCTTACTTTGGTACCATCTACAACACATTCCCTAATGTCAACTACGATAGTGTTCCATCGGGCAAACTCCGTTCGGAGCTTAACATCCCCAACGACCGCATCATAGTCTCGTCAGTAGGTAGGGTTACCGAGCGTAAGGGGCACAAATATATAATTGAGGCTATCAACAAAATCCAAGACCCTACATTCGTCTTTGTCATTATCGGAGATGGAGACTACCTTGAACATTACCGTCAGCAATGCAGTCAGGCTCTAAGAGAGCATCGTCTCTACCTATTGGGTAACCGGAATGACGTTTATGAACTTCTCAAGGATACCGATATCTTCCTCTTTGCGACCCTCAACGAAAACCACTCCATGGCATTGCTTGAAGCCATAAGCATGCATTGCGCTATCGTGGCGACTCGAGTTGGAGGGAACCCAGAGACTATAATCGATGGCGAGAGCGGTCTGCTCATCAAGCCAGAAGACAGCGACGGAATCACCAAAAGTCTGTACATACTCAAGGATGAGAAACTGCGCAAGCATCTCGCACAGGCGGCCTACGAGAGCGCATGCACGAAATTCTCAGAGAAGAACACCTTGGGAAAACTGGGACAGCTCTTTGATCAATGCTAAAGATAATCTTCAACAGGGTATGACACTTCAAATTGCAATACTGCTCACCTGCCACAATCGTAAGATCAAGACATTGGCGTCATTGGCATCGATGTTCAAGGCTATTGATTTCTATAATAAGGTCAGTATCAACAATTTCAAAGCCCGCGTTTTTCTCACAGATGACGGTTGTACCGACGGAACTTCCGAGGAGGTAAAAAAGCAGTTCCCCGACAGAGACATCACCTTTGTCAATGGCGATGGCACACTTTTTTGGGCACAGGGCATGAGACAGGCCTGGCTGAAAGCTCTGGAAGAAAGCAATAGCTGGGACTTTTTCCTGCTGATGAACGACGACACTATCTTTGCTCCATCAGCCTTTCAAGAACTGATGGATACTCACCACTTTGCCTTAGGGCATTTTGGCCAAGGAGGAGTCTACTCTGGTATCACGGCAAGTAATGACCGGAAGAAAATTACTTACGGAGGCAGCGTCTATTCTTCACGCTATATAGGCAGGGCTGTCATAATGAAGCCTATAGGTAAGCCCCAGTTATGTAAGCTCACAAACGCTAATATTCTTTTAGTAGACAGCCATGTGCAGAAAGAAATCGGCATATTCACAGATGCCTACCAGCACAGCTGCGCCGACTGGGCTTATGGGATGGAAGCCTCACGCAAAGGATTTCCCGTCATGGTGACGGGTAATGTGTGCGGTTACTGCGATAATGATCATGGAACAGAAAGTGACGAATGCGACAAGATAATACACATGACGCTAAAAGAGCGGAAAGCTTATTTTGCATCTCCTCTGCATTCTACCTCTGATATTCTAACATTTATGTTGCATTATCAAAAGATTAAGTATGTACTCGTATTTATAGCCAGACAACTCAATATATTTTTCCCAAAGGCCTATTATAAGCTTAGCAGCAAACGTAAGTCAACTTTATAGAGCATTTATATTATGAGACATCTCTATTTGTTTTTGATAGCAATAGCAGCAATAAGTTTCAGCATGCTGCCTCTTCATCTTTCTGCAGTCAACACTATCGAAGTGAAGAAAGCAGGCCTCGACAAGGCAAGCAATGGAATAAAGAACTTCAACTATCTCAAAACGCTCTATGAGGATGCGAGAAAGAACAACCTTCAGGTAACGTATAGTAAGGGCACAACGATCTATCTGACAATCCCCAGCAATGGCGAGCCCATCATGCTTTCCGGAAAGAATGATTTCAACGGCGCAACCTTCATCGTCAGCAACACCCAGAAAGATTTCTTCCTCTTCACCTTTGGGGCTTCGATAAATCCAACCAAGGTCAATCTTACAAAGGAGCAGATAGCCTCGGGCGACTTCACCTCAGTCCCCGCACTTGCTCATGGTGACATCATGCTAATCGTCAAGGACACCACGCCATGGACGGAGCGTTACGGCTACGGCTACCAGCAATACCGCAACGACTTGCTGGTGCTGAAAAACGGAAAAGCAACCAACAGCACGATTTTCGCTTATAACACAAGCGCCACCCAGCCCGACTGCTCCTATCTGAAGTGTTCCACAAATCCTGGAACCATGGAGAACATCTCCTTCGTGAGGAATACGAACAGCACCAAACAAACCTATCTTCTCAAGGTCAGCTACCAGAATAATCTCACGCTCGAGAACATCAATATCAGCACACCTAAGCAAGATAAGATCATTTACGGCGACAATGCCATTTATCTGGAACACTGCGCTTTCACCACTATCAGCCATTTCAACGTTGACGGAACCTATTCTACCTACAACCAATTCGGTTACGCCATTTATATGAACAACGTCTACCAGACCCATATCAGCGACATGACTGCCAAAGCTCAATGGGGCGTGTTCGGAACCACCAACGTGAACACCCTGACATTGAGCAACAGCGACATCAACCGTTTCGACATCCACTGTCTGGGGAAGGACATCCTCTTGCAGAACTGCACTTTCCACAATGAGCTCAACACGCAGAACACCTACAACCAGTTCTCCTCCATGCAGGGCTACGTGCGCTTTGACTCCTGCTCTTTCATCCAGTTCCGCCCAGTGCTGATAGAGACTTCGTACAACATCTATACGAAGTTCGACCTCATTCTGAACGACTGCTACTGGGACTTGCCCACTGACCACAACTGCCTCGTAGAGATGTATGAAGTGGGCGACGTGAGGAAAAATCGAGAAGAGTTACACACTGTAGAATATCCCAATATCAGTATCGACAATTTAAGTCTAAAGACAAACGGAAGAATGCAGCTTTACTATATTGGCGTTCAAAATAAAAACGGATGGACACAACCCACATCTTATCCATCAAGTTTGAACTGCTGCAATATAAATACAGATGGGCCCATTCAACTTATCCCCTTTGGCTACTGAACCCGTACAGAAAATCTGCCATTCAAAGAAGTCGCTACATATTATTGTTATCATTCTATAAGTGCCCTTTTTTCATATCCGTCCTTGTTGTAGACGAATGTGAAGGAATCATTGGTGCGCACTCGTACGGCATCCAGACAAATTGGACCGCATAACAGAATACAAATCAGCCTTTGAACAAGTAAAAGCCAAATACTCATGGAAAGAAATCGGACAGCAAACATCAAGTATATACTTACGACTTTCATATCCCTAATATTCTTTTCCTCATCCGTTGAAGCGCAAAAGAAAGGTCCCGTTCTTTGGAACAAGGAATTTCCAACCATCGCAGATTATCAGGCTAAAATAATCCGTGAAGCCAACCAAGCTATTGCAGAACAGCCATACACAGTCATAAACAAGAAGTCTTTTTCTGGTGATGTCCACAATTATGAGTCGCTGGCTTACTATGCTTGGCCCAATCCGCAGGACACGAACGGCCCCTTTATTGTGCGTGATGGCCACCCAAGCCCTGAATATAAGAAATACGATGCCCCAAAACTATTCAACATGTGCGATAATATGAAAAGATTGGGACAGGCCTATCAGTTTACACATGACATAAGATATGCCAAAATAGCAATCAAACAATTACATGTATGGTTTCTTGACGATAGCACAAAGATGAATCCCAATTTAGATTATGGACAAATTGTTCCCGGCTACGATAATGGCAAAGGGCATCCTGGTGTAATGGCGGAAGCATACTCTTTCCTTGATGTTCTCGACTGCATTGCTTTGCTGCAACAGAATAATCGATTGAGCAAAAAAGAGCTTCGAAGTTTAATGTCCTGGTTTAGCAAACTTAACATCTGGCTATGCAACAGTCAGTTAGGACACATAATGGATAATACGAAGAACAACCTTTCCATCATGTACGACATTCTTAGATACCGCATCGCTATGTTCACCGGCAGTCAAAAGATAAAAGCGAATATAAGAGATACATTCGTTCAAAAGCGTCTTATCCCACAATTCTCGACAGACGGCCGGCAGCCCGAAGAGTTGAAAAGAACCAAGTCAATGATGTATTCCATCTTCAATCTTAGTCATCTGCTACAGTTCTGCAAAATGCTTCAATATGACCACTACGTCTATTCACAATACACGTCAAGAGCCAGCGCTGCCTTTACCTTCATTGAGAAGTACATTGACAATAAAGAAAAATACCCTTATAAGGAAATTGGCAACTGGACTACTTATCAGTCTCAGTTTACGGAGATTAATAGCCTATTTACAAGTCTCTTTAAATAAGCTTAGTTTTATCATAGAACATAGAATATAGCTTTGCAGTAGAAAAAAGTGAGCATGGAGCAAGACGATAAGGTTTCTGTGATAATGCCTTCCTATAATGCCGGCAAATTACTTGTCGGCAGTATAAAGAGTATCCTTTCGCAAACTCATCAAAACTTGGAGCTTCTCATCACTGATGATGCCTCAACTGATGAGCTAACTCTTAACTTGCTTCATAAATATGAGAGACTGGACACCCGAGTAAATGTGGAATACCTGACTCGTAACGAAGGGGCAGGACATGCCCGGAACTGTTCTATCAGACGAGCAACGGGCCGATATATAGCTTTTTGCGACAGCGATGACCGATGGACTGAAGATAAGCTGGAACTGCAATTGGCATTCATGGCTAAAAAGAACTGTGCTCTGAGTTGCACATCTTATATTATCTGCAATGATAAACAACATGTGATTGGCATCAGCATCCCTCCCAAAATCATCAGCTACAATATGCTGAAACGTGACAACAAAATAGGTTGCCTGACGGCCATCTATGATACGAAAAAGCTGGGAAGGAAATTCTACATGCCCACCATACGCAAGCGTCAAGATTGGGCCCTCTTTTTAAGCATCTTCAAGCAATGCGGTTGCTGCTATGCTTATTTGGAGAAGCCATTAGCTTATTATAATCTTAGACACAACTCGATCTCACATGGCAAACTGAAACTTATCAAATATAATATTGCCGTCTATCGGGACATACTCGGCTTTAGTACCATCAAGTCATATGCGTATTTCTTTTTCCTTTTTATCCCTTCATACTCAGCAAAAATTTTGAAACGGAAAATTGACAGTAAGAAATACTGTACCTTCCACAAGTAGTTTACACTCTTCGAACAAACTTGTTGCAGTAGCATATTAAGTACAAACATTATGGCCATAAGCACACCTCTTGTTTCTATTATTATGCCAGCCCACAACAGCGGGCGGTTTATCGGAATAGCAATAGATTCAGTTCGTGCCCAGACTTACCAAAATTGGGAACTGATTGTTGTCAACGACAAGTCGACTGACAATACTTGTGAGATTGTAAAAAGATATGTGCAATGTGACAAGCGAATTAGTCTGTACAACTCAGATTACCACAACGGCATGCCTTCGGCACCACGCAACACCGGCATCAAACTTGCCAAGGGACGCTTCATTGCTTTCCTTGACAGCGACGACATCTGGTCCCGAACAAAATTGGAAGAGCAATTGCCGCTCTTCTATAATGAGAAAGTAGTCATCGTCTACTCCAACTATGAGAAGATTGACGAAAACGGAAAAAGCAATCACCGCGTCGTCAGGGTACCACGGAGTCTTAATTACGCCGTCTTGTTACGAGGTAATGCCATCGGTAACCTCACAGGAATATATGACACAAAAAAAGTGGGGAAAGTTAAGATTCAAGACATTCACCACGAGGACTATGTCATGTGGCTGGAGATATTGAGCAAAGGCGGGATAGGTCTAAATACTAACACTACTACCGCCTTCTACCGACTATCAAAGTCCGGTATTTCACGCAATAAAATTAGGATTTTGTCATGGCAGTGGCGCGTCTATCGTGATATCGTGCATTTGACAGTTGGCCAATCTATAAAATACTATCTATTTTATGCCTATTATGGCTTTAAGAAGTTTATTCTTTAGGCACTCCTCCTATTTTGACATAGTTGCCTGGCACAGCTGTTTTCTACAGTAGAAAATGTAATTGCTCTATTATCCTAATAATGACTTACTTCATGGAGACGAACAAACTTGTTTCCAATTTTCTTAGATTATTTTGCAACAATTAAAGGATTATTGCGTTAATACTATATCACAAAGAATAGCAAACAGCGCAATGGAGCAAGTAAAGAAAATTCCATCTTATATAAAATGGAATGATGACGTTAACAATCCCCGCTACATACTCGACGGGATGAATGAGTTTGAGCGGAACACGAAACGCATCGCAGACTTCCTGATTTCAGGTGTCTGTCTGGTTTTGTTTTCTCCGTTGTTTCTCGTTTGTTCAATCTTGGTGAAGCGCGAAGACGGTGGTCCTGTCATATTCAAGCAAGAACGCATAGGGCGCTTTGGACGTCCGTTCACAATCTACAAATTCAGGAGCATGCAAGTTGACGCTGAAAAGAATGGTCCCCAGCTATTTGCTCACGTTAAGGATCACAGAATGACGAAGATAGGGCGCTTCCTTCGCGACCATCATTTAGATGAGCTTCCCCAACTATATAACGTATTCAAAGGTGAAATGTCTTTTGTCGGCCCAAGACCGGAACGCAAGTACTACATTGACCAGATACTGCAACACGATAAAAGATATGTCTATCTTTACCAAATCCGCCCCGGTGTGACCTCTTATGCTACCTTATATAACGGCTACACTGACACTATGGAGAAAATGCTCAAAAGATTGGACTTGGACCTCTATTACCTGGAGCACCGTTCCTGGTGGTTTGACATTAAAATCTTAGCAAAGACCTTCATCAATCTCTTGACGGGAAAGATATTCTGATAAAATCAATACTCTTCTATAAAGCGACGCCCGACATCCACATGGTTGTCGGGCGTTTTCGTTAAAATCTTCTGAAGTTTAAGCGAAGCAATGGGGAGCGAAGTGTCATATGTGAACCCGTAAGTTTCTCTATAAAGAAATGCTCCTCTAATCCATTAATTCCTAAGGGAGTCAATTCTGAAGGGTCTTCAATTGGGATATCTCCGCCGCCAGGCAAATCTTCGTGCCCCATGTTAGCATAGGGAGAGTAGATTATCAGACTGTCACCATTATGATTAAACCGAAAATAGTAACCATATTGACCAGACCCCTTGTCTTGGGCGCTGATGAGCTTTGCCTGCACGCCCCAGAACACCCTGCGTTGGGAGTAGTCGGTCACTCCGCCCGTAGCCAGCGTGTCGACAGTGGTCAGATGCCAGAAGCCATCCAGTTTTCCGTTGCTGTCTGTGGAAATAGAGCACGACCCAAGGAGCAGGGCGGCGAATATATAGACAAATCTCTTTTTCATAAGTTAAAAGTTCCTGTCTTACTTATCGTGAGCTGAAAACCGGTATTGCGCCCGAGTATGCTGCCGAAGTCCATGCCGAAAGCTCCTCTCACGGCCCAGCCATAAGGGAAATGGTAACTGCTCTCAAGCATCACGCTCACATTGTGACGTATCTTAGTATATGGATTGTCGTAGGTGCCGAGTCCTTCCTGCCAGGAGGCAAGGAGCCGATAGCTGAGGCGGTCGGTCGGTGCACCGTCAATGCCGAGGTGGAAAGCCGTGAAGCGATTGTCTTTCACCATCAGCTGTCCGTCGTCGTTATAGATAGGTGACCGATAGAGCGGATTGCCCATCACCTGCCCCCAGTGCTGCCATCCTGCGTAGGTGGAGTGGTTATAGTAGTTGTCGATACCAGCCACATGGTCAGCGATGTTCATCGTGTGGTCGTGGTTATAGGGGCCGCTTTGGTACTTTGTATAGAGGTATTCAAATACGATGTTCCTTAACCATGTGCCATAACGCAGATTGAGTTCCATGCCTAGCATCATGTCCTTGAGCTTGTACATGTGCATGTGGTGACGTTTCTTCTCATGCCAGTTCTCTCCCGTCTCATAACCGTCGTAGTCGAGCAAGAACATCTGGCTGTGGTCTTCAAAGAAATGGTCGGCGTAGACATGTAAAGCCCAAAGCGAGGCATCGTAGTTGACTCTCATCACCCAACTGCCAAGCTGGTTGCCCATGATGTTACCATAGATGCCGTCAGTGGCATCTTGACCTGCCGGCACGAAAGCATGCCAATAGTCGGCTATTCCCGTTCCGCCGTGTATGGCAACAAGTTCCTCGTTGACAAGTCTATAAGAGGTACCACCGAACTGGGTGGCCATCTCCAGCCCCATCTCCAATGACAGCGGTGCAAAAGCGTCCTCATTGCCAATCTTCAGATAACCAGCCTTACTGTGATAAAGCACATCCTCTGTGAAGCGTGACTTGGCCTGCGTGAAGTCTTTCTGCCAATCGCTGTCAGTGAACTTTCCGTAGGCTATATGTCCTTTGAGATGCAACCAATTGTGTGTCAAAGGTACTGTCCAGTATTCAGGCAGCGCCAATCTCACCTGCGGTACAGGCCGGGCATTGATACCCAAGGTCTGTGAGCCCGAACTGAGCCGGTTGTTCTTCAGCTGCATGGGATATTCCTTGCTTCCCACCGTGAGCACACCGTGGAGCCAGCGCATCTCGGCGAAAGCCTGCTGCACCACGAACTGGCTTGTGTAGTGCACCGGCTTCACAAGGTCAACACCCCAGCCAAGTCCCCAGCGGCGGGCAGAATCCGTGGACAACGGCCTCAGGAGGCTTCCCCTGACGTAGCCGTTCTTCTCTCGCAGCGAACTGAGCCCGTAGCGGTTGGCATTAAGCCAGAGCGGAGTCTCGCCGTCGGAATAGCTGCCCTGGGCCTCAAACTTATAGACGATTCCCTTTCCAGGCTGCTCCTTTCCTGCCACCGCATCGTACTGCCACGCATACTGTGGCCGCCCGGGAAGGGCTGCCCACAGCATGACAAATAGAACACTTAATCTCAATCTCATTACCTTTATATTATACTCTAAACGAAGTATTGCTTACATTATTGTACTTAGTGCTGCGAAAAAGAAATGCAGCTTTAGGGATTTTCCCCCGCCAGCGTAGGGAAAATCCTTTCTTCACCCCACGGTTTCTTTGTTTCTTTGCATCAGTAAAAAAGACCAAGGGCGAAAGCTCCGGTCGACAACAAAGAAACAATAATAAAAACATACGATTATGAAAAAGTTGATATTAGCCTTGGTAGCACTGTTCACTATGACAGTCTCGGCAAACGCTATGAGCTATGAGCAGGCTCGTCAGCAGGCGCTGTTCCTCACCGACAAGATGGCGTATGAACTTAATCTGACCGACGAGCAGTACGAGGCAGCCTACGAGATAAACCTCGACTACCTCATGGGTGTGAACTCCTACGACGACCTCTACGGCCTCTATTGGAGGCAGCGCAATCTCGACCTGAGCTATATATTGCTCGACTGGCAGTATCGCAGCTATCTTGATGCACTCTATTTCTACCGTCCTCTCTACTGGGACGGTGGCTACTGGCACTTCCGCATCTACGCGCGTTATCCGCATCGTGACTACTATTTCTTCGGCTGTCCTAACTTCTACGCCGTCTACCGTGGCGGTCACTCCTGGAGAATGAATGGTGGCCATTCTTGGTACAGCGGCCGCGAATTTGCAGGTCCGCGCCGCGACGGAGCTCCCGGCAGGATGGGCATGCGTGACGGTTTCAACCGCGGCGATTACGGCAATGGTGACCGTTCGTTTGGCAATGGTACGCGCTTCAGTAACCAGAACTCCTCTGGCCGTACCTTCGGCAACGGCTCACGCTTTGGCAACAGCAACGGTACGACGAGCAACAACCGTAGCTTTGGTGGTAACGGAAGCACACGGTCCTTCGGTGGTTCAAGTACCAACCGCTCCAACGGCAGCAGCACAAGCAACCGTACTTTCGGTGGCAGCGGAATCAGCACCACACGTCCTATGAACGGTACCATCTCCACTTCCCGCCCCGGTGTCATGGACAGGTCGGTATCGCGTGAGAGCAGCACCCGTGCCACGGTGGCTCGCCCCAACAGCGGATCTCACTTCAGCGAGGGTGAGCTCTCGAGCAGGAAGTCGGACGTGACCTCGTCGGGAAGCCGATTCTACGGCAACGGCACCTCTGTGAGCCCCAGCAATGAGCGCACCTTCAATCGTCCCTCCATAAGCACCAACTCTGCTCCTGCACGCACCTTCGGAGGCAACTCGTCCAGCTTCAGCCGCAGTTCGGCTCCCAGTCGTTCCTACAGCCCCAGCTCAGCTCCCAGCCGCTCCTACAGCCCCAGCTCCGCTCCCAGCCGTTCGTTCGGCAGCAGCTCCTTCGGCGGAGGCAGCTCCAGGGGTGGAGGCAGTTCCTTCGGAGGCGGCAGCAGCTCCAGAGGCGGGAGCAGCTCGGGCGGCGGTCACTTCGGCGGCAGACGCTAAGAGGCGAACAAGGATTAAGGCAAGAAACAATAAGGTTAGCTCCTCTTACAGAAGTAAGAAGAACTTTCAGGATAATCAAAATTAGAGATAGTATTATAGCAAGAGTGCGGGCTCCTATGTGAGGAGTTCCCGCACTTCTGCTGTATAAAGGAAGTGAGGCTGACTAACGGAGAGCTATACTGACAATCAGTTACTAAGCTTTCCACCCCATAAGAAATCCAGCCGATGCCAGGAAGAAAGAATCTGTTACACTCTCAGCAATTGCTCCACTGCGAGGTACCGGAGCTCAGCCTGCTCAGCCTTCACGTTGTCCTTGGTGAGCGGGCAACAGTCCAGAATGCACGCTGCAATTTCTTCTTCTGTCAGTGGCTTCAGTCGTCGCAACACTTCGTTCTTACGTTCACCGCCTTCTCCTGTGACATTCTTCAGTGTGTGAATGTCGTACTGGATTTCCATAGACATCTACGATTTTTCAGATTAAAGCCGCGCGTTTCTTGTCGGGCGGCACGTGCCGCCCTTTATAATATCAACAAGTTGTTGGCCGCTCTCTGCGATGTCTGGGACTTCACCATGAGGAAAGTCGAAGAAAAAATAATGCCTGATCCTAATGTGAGAAACAGCTACGAAGTGATAGTTACAAGGTCCTGTTAACCCTTCTCGCAGGGATTAATTTAGATAAGGAGCAAGCTGTGCGACCCTCTGATTATTGATCAATCATCTTTATAACTCGGGCAGGATTGCCTGCCACAATGGCATTGGCCGGCACATCCTTAGTAACAACAGCCCCGGCTCCTATGACTGCGCCGTCGCCGATAGTGACTCCCTTCAGAATGATGCTTTTGCCACCTATAAAAACATTCCTACCTATCACAACCGGCTTTTTTGCAATAAACTTCTGGGCATCAACCCGGTTACGCTCCTCAACCTTGATGGGATGAGCATCCGAATCCATGATTAGGCAACCAGAACCTATCATTGTGTTGTCTCCAATAATGACCCTGACGGCCGCTCTTATCGTGGAACCCGAAATACCGACATTGTCGCCAATAATGAGTTCCGCTCCGTCGTCAACATTGAAAAAACAAGGTTGGAAACATCCGATAGAGTTCGACGCCAATGTGTTGTTACAGGCAAAGTCTTTACCTATCACTATTCTCCCGGATTTAACGCCAAGAAACAACCTCTTTAAGAAAGGCGGTCTATACACTCGGATTCTCCCCCTTATCTTCATGCCACTTTTATATTTCAGACACGATCTAAAGGCATTGTACCTATAAACGAGAGACTTCAGGAGTGCGAAAACATCGTAGAATAGCTTGTTCATCCTTATTTAAGTTTATGCAGCAATCTTTAATAGGGGTACGGGCCACCCATCACTAAAGCAGGAGTACCCGCACTTCTGCGTTTGTCATCTTCTGTATTTCGTTCATCGGTTTCTTGAAATACAGACTCTGTATGGCCTTGTTCACGATACCATGTCCCACGGCCAGCACACGTTTTCCCGGATAGGTCACCTTTATCCATGTCAGGAAGTTCTGCGCGCGACTTTTCAGATGTGGCAGTGTCTCCACATCGTCGGGCCACACGGCATCCTGCAGGTCGGGGATATACTTTCCCGTGAAACTGCCCCAGTCGCGCTCTCTGAGCAGTGGTGTCGTGACCACCTCCTTGTGGTGGGGCTTTGCGATGATGCGACAGGTGTCCTCAGCACGCTTGAGGTCGCTTGCGACGAAGACGTCAATAGGGTCGTCGGCCAACTTGGCAGCCAAAGTCTCCGCCTGCCTGATGCCCTCGGCATCGAGCTGTCCGGGAAGCTGTCCTTGAAGAATGTGGTTCTTGTTGTCCATGGTCTCACCATGGCGCACTAATAGTAATGTGGTCATTATCTTGAATTTATTGTGCAAAGGTAGTTCAATTCACAATAAGAGCCAAAGAAATGGTCAGTTTCTTCGACTATGAATGTTATCAATTACTCAACTCCCGCTTAATAGGTTGTTGCTCAGGGACAATAAAGTTTTGTCAGGAGCCAGTCCACTTCCGTACCCAAATAAGATTTTACTCATCCCTTGCTTACGGACTGCCTCAAGGGTGAAGCCATACGAACAAGGCACGTCGAATTTTCATCGATTCTCCTTTGCTGGCTGCCACAAAAGCCCCTTCCTGCTTGGGCTGAGAATTCATTGCACACCTGTTTGCCTTCTGTTCAAAAAATCGTATCAAAAATCAAAGGTCTCTACTTCATTTGTAAAGAAACAAGAACTCAAAAGGGCCAAAATCCGGAGATATTTTGCAGCTGGCCCGATTTCGGTCGGAAATATGTCCATTTTTTGACAAGAATGCAACATACTGAATATCAGAAACTTAATTTTTCAACAATTCATCTAAAGCCTATAAGACCGATAAAAAAGGCCGAAAAACCGCTATTTTAGGCTTTAAAAACCTATGTTTTCAGGCGCTCGAAGTCCTATCTCAAGGCGCTCAAAGTCCTATCTCGAGCCCCTCGAAGTCCTATCTCGAGGCGCTCGAAGTCCTATCTCGAGTGGAAGGTACCACAAAAAGTGCCTCAGAGCACCCAAGTTTTCTCTATTTCGAGATTATTATTTGTAAAGGATTCCGAAAGCTTTAGCACCTCAATTGTTCAATTTTTCCGTATCAAAAATTAAAGTTTTCGATTGCACACTCTCCCAAATTAGAACTCTCCTTACCACTAGACTATCAGGAAATACACTCTAAACATATCCCCCGCTGAGTGGAGCAAGCCTGAGGAAGGTTCTCCCCGTTATCATCTGTCAACCATACTTATCCACCGCAATCAATCACGTGCCCACTGTGTGTCACGGAGTGTGCATGTCCCCTAATGACTTTCGTATCCATTCATCCAAGCCTCAGCCACTTGCAGGGCGCGGCCCTTGTGGCCGTCCGCATCCTACGGGCATGCAAGGGTTCCTACCACACCTTTTACGTCCGCATCCTACGGGCATGTAAAGGTTCCTACCACACCTTTTACATCCGCTGATTGCGGACGGCCACAAGGGCCGCGCCCTGCAGTGGATATTTGGGGACATACTCATACTTTTCCTGCTGCCTCATTCGGGCAATAGAGCAGTGTGCAGACTGCAACGGCTACCATTACCATTTTTTATGCGATGATAACCAGCGTGTTGCTTCGCGTTAAGAAATATCCTTTTGACCGTTTTATTAAGGATTTGCAAAAGGCGTTATTACCAATACTCGCAGAGGCAGAAACATCTGTCAGTCTTACTTATCCACCGCAATCAATCAAGTGCCCACCGCATGACACGGAGAGTACTTGTCCCGCAATGGCTTTTCTAGCCATTCGTCCAAGCCTCAGCCACTTGCAGGGCGCGGCCCTTGTGGCCGTCCGCATCCTACGGGCATGCAAGAGGTCCTACCACACCTTTTACATCCGCTGATTGCGGACGGCCACAAGGGCCGCGCCCTGCAGTGGATATTTGGGGACATACTCATACTTTTCCTGCTGTCTCATTCGGGCAATAGATGGGCCACTTTTTATCCTCATAGCTCCATTGGGAGCGGAAGCCGGTCCATGATTTTCCATCACCTTTTTCCTACATCAATCAGTTAATATACATTTTGAAGTATTTAGGGTGACGTATTGGCGAAGTCAGGAAAAAGCTTACCAAGTTAGATAAACCTTAAGAGAGAGTCTTAGATAACAGAATGAGAAAAACTATGTTATCGTACGCTATTCCACGAATTATTCGTAACTTTGCCCTTGCAGGGATTCATTGGATTTCATCCTTCGTTTTCTCGCCATGGCAGAGCTCAAGCAAGCTTGGCGCTGCTCATTTGGCTTACCGAAAACGTTTTCCTGCGGAGAGTCCTAAAAAGAAAATACTTCGAAGCAACAAACAACACATCTATGAAGAAAGTTTTTCAAAGTGCCTTGTTCAGGGCCATTTCCGCCGTTGTCATCGGTGCCCTTCTCGTGAAATACCGCGAGCAGACCGTCACGTGGATGACCATTCTCATTGGCATCATATTCTTTGTTTCGGGTGTAATCAGCTGTGCGGCCTACTTAGCAGCACGCCGAACAAGCAGCGATGTTGAGGTACTCGATGCTCAGGGCACTCCTCTCACGCACCCCAAGCCCGCCTTCCCCATAGTGGGCATAGGCAGCCTCATCTTAGGAGGCGTGCTGGCTCTGATGCCCAACACGTTTGTCAACGGATTGATGTACGTGCTCGCGGCCATTCTCATTCTTGGAGCCTTAGGCCAACTCTACACGCTCTCCTCGGCAACGAAGTACGCGCGCATCGGTTTTTTCTGGTGGATTCCTCCCGTGCTCATCCTGCTCGTAGGACTCATTGCAATAATTAAGCCCACGGCATTGGCTACTCTTCCTCTCTTTATAATTGGCTGGTGCATGATTGTCTATGGTGTTGTGGACATCATCAACACGCTGAAGATACAGCAGTGCCGAAGACAGGTTGCAAAGATGCAGGAAAAGAATACAAAGGAGGCTGATGCTGCCTCTGACAGCAGCTCCGCCAACGACAAGGGCGCAGAGTCCTAAATCTTCTCCAGCCCAAGCCCTGCCCTCACAGAAGATTACCTTTCTTTCCTGATAAGGCCCTCGATATAGTCGCAGAGAATTTTGATGCCCTTGACATTCTCTCCACCCTGTGGAATGATGATGTCGGCATATCGTTTCGTGGGCTCAATGAACTGCTCGTGCATGGGTTTGAGCACCTTCAGATATCGGTCGACCACCATAGAAACCGTGCGTCCACGGTCGATAGTATCACGCTGAATATTGCGGATAAGGCGCTCATCGGAATCACAGTCGACAAAGACCTTCAAATCCATCATGTCACGCAGTTTCTTGTTGATGAGCGTCATTATGCCCTCGATAATGATGACAGGCTTGGGCTCTACATGAATGGTCTCAGGCAGACGGTTGCTCTGCAAGTAGCTGTAAGTAGGCTGTTCGATGGCCTTGCCCTGACGAAGCTCGTTAACCTGACGGATTAACAGTTTCCAGTCGAAGGCATCGGGGTGGTCGAAGTTTATCTGCCGGCGCTCCTCGTCGGTGAGGCCTGTGGTATCGTTGTAGTAGGAGTCCAAGGGCACGACAGCCACGAAATGGGGTGGCAAGGCCTCTACAATCTTCTTCACCACAGTGGTCTTGCCGGAACCAGTTCCTCCAGCTATCCCTATAATAGTTACCTTTTTTTCACTTGCTTCCATACCTTATATATATTATAGTAAATCATCGAACATCTTCTTGTAGTAGGCCGCCTTGTCCTCCACCTTCATGGGGTAGGCCCTCGAGCTGCTCGGCATGCGGTAGAGGCGCATGGGGCGTCCCTCGAAGTTGAACTCAGTATAGTTTCCCATCTTCGGTAACTTCACGCCATAATGACTCGTGAAGACTTGTGTGGCCAACTGTCCCGCAGTAAGTACGCCCTGGCATTCGGGGAGCTTGCGGAGCATACCGTCGAGGTCGGCTTGCTCCACAATCTCCAAATCCTTGTCCGAAGCCGTACCCTTGGTCCGGCGGATGCGAAGGGCAGTGTCGAAAATGGCTATTCCCTTTTCAGCTAAGAACTCCTTCAGTTCGTCCAGACGCCAAGTCTTCTGCCCCGGTTCCACAAAGTGGTTCTTGTCGCCAAAGAAGATGTAGCCAAAGATGCGCCACATGTCGTTCTGAAAATTAGGATAGTACCATGGCATGCACCAGCGTTTAGGCGCTGGCGGGAAGGTGCCGAGCATGAGCAGACGCGCATGGGCTGGCAGCCACGGCTCAAAAGGATGAGTTTCTGTTTCCAAGAGTTTATGTCGTTTTCTTGTCAGTGCTGTTCTTTCAGAAAGTAGGCCACTACAGGCAGGTGGTCGCTATAGCCGTCAAGCCAGACACCACCGGCCGTGGTACGCTTGGGATTGCCTTTGTACTTGCCTGAGGTCTGAAAGAGGTAGTCACGCCGGAATATCTGATTTTTCCAATACTTTAGGGTCGTATAGTCCTTGCTGCCATCCTTATTAATAAGGTTAGGGGTCATCACAATCTGGTCGAAGAGATTCCATGCCCCATTGTAGCGAAGGGTGCCCGTCATCTGCTTTACCAAGATGTTATACCAAGGATTGTACATATCGCCCGGTCCTACTTCACTGACCTCAGCCTTTGCCCCCAGAACCTCGTGCATACTCTTGTTCACAGGGTCATCGTTCATATCGCCCATGATAATCACTTTCATCTTTGGGTCAGCCTTGACTAAAGAGTCCTTGACCGCCTTCACCTGCTTGGCCGCGAGCTCCCGGTAGTAGGAGCCGGCACCCCGGCTGGGCCAGTGGCAGACGATAACCGTCACTGACTCACCTGCAAGCAGCCCGTTGACGGTAAGGAAACCACGGGTGGCGCGGCGCGCCTTGTCCTCCTCACGCTCATAGACGTAGGGCACGAGCATGGTATCCCTCACGCTGAAGAGCTTGGGATTGTAGAGCAGTGCACAGTCGATTCCACGGGCATCGGGACCTTCCAAGTGAATGTACTTGTAGCCGCGCTGGGCAAGAGCCGGCTGTGCAGTAAGATCGTCGAGCACGTGGTCGTTCTCCACCTCCGACAGTCCGATGACGGCGCAGCCCACACCGGGCAGCACATCGGTGCCCATCTCTGAGAGCACCTTTGCCAGGTTGTGAAGTTTGTGGGAGTACTTCAGCTCATTCCACTTGTAAGACCCCTGAGGAGTGAACTCATAGTCGTTCTTTCCCTCGTCGTGGGTGTAGTCAAAAAGATTCTCCTGGTTGTAGAATCCTACAGCGTAGCAGGAGTACTTCTTCTGCGCGGAGGCAGTCAAAGAAGTGAGCAGCAAGGCTGCAATGGCAATGAAGAGCTTTTTCATTCGTCTTGTATAAGTGAGTTTGTTCTGACTTGTAGAGCCCTTTTCATAAGGGTTTTGCCCCCATCGTCCTGCTCGGTGTTGAGGGCCGGCCTCAGCTGGAGCGTGGAGACGCAAGGTTTTCCGCCTGCAAATTTCGCAATTTATTCTAATAAAAAACAGTAATCGACGCTAAAATATAATGGCACAAGGCTCTTTTTTTTGAGATTATTTTTGTTACTTTGCACACTGATAACAAGAACAAATCACTATCATATGCAGGAAAAGCTGTTTTTAGCAGTGCTGGCCATGTTTGGTGCGACCGGACTCTATGCCCAGACTGACTCCCTTGAACATCAGCGGGTCAACATTGGCGAGTCGGCCTTCACCTTTACGGAAGCCCAGTTGGGAGAGGACGAAAATGTATCGCAGAATGTGTCCGTCATCAGCTCCAACTCCAACGTCTACACGTCGGAAGTGGGTTTTCTCTTTTCACCAGTGAGGTTCAGATATAGAGCTCTGAGCCAGAAATACAACGAAGTCTACATCAATGGCACACCGGTCAACGATATGGAGACAGGACAGTTCCGCTTCTCCCTCGTCGGTGGTCTTAACCAGCAGACCCGTAACCTCGACTCCTCCATGCCCTTTGAGAGCAACACCTTTGGCTTCAGCGGCTTGGGCGGCTCGTCGAACTATGACTTCCGTCCCGCCGACATGCCTACGGGCGGACGTATCACGCTGAGCGGGGCCAATCGCAACTATACGGCCCGCGGTATGCTCACCTACAACAGCGGTCAGACTCCGAGCGGATGGTCCTGGAGTGCCAACCTCACCTACCGCTGGGCTGACAGGGGCTACGTAAAAGGAACGTTCTACAACGCCCTGAGCTATTTCTTCGGTGTCCAAAAACTGATGGGCAATCACTCTTTGGCCTTCTCCACCTGGGGCAATCCTACGGAACGTGCCTCGCAAGGTGCCTCCACCGACGAAATGTACTGGCTCGCCAACAGCTACACCTACAACCCTTACTGGGGCTACCAGAACGGGAAAGTGCGCAATTCACGCGTGGTCAATGACTTTGCCCCCGCCGGAGTCTTCACCTGGGACTGGCAGATGAGCGACAAGACGAAGCTCACCACGTCGGTTTTCGGCAAGTACAGCATGTACAAGGGCACCAAACTCAACTACAGCAACAGCGAGAACCCATTGCCCGACTACTACAAGCGGTTGCCAAGCAACCTCTACGACATGTGGAATCGCTCGAACGCTCAGAACACTCTCGCCAACTACATGCAGTTTGTCACCGCACGCAACTACCTCATGGGTTCGGAGTCGGCAAGGCAGATTGACTGGGACAGACTCTACCTGGCCAACCACAATGCCAACGAGCAGGGTGCCGATGCCATGTACTACGTTCAGGCCAAGCACAACAACACGTTCAACCTCACGCTTAGCTCCACGCTCAACACTCACCCGACCGAGTCGAGCTCGCTAAACTTAGGTTTCTCGCTTGGAACCAACAATGGCAAGCACTACCAGACGATGGACGACCTGCTGGGCTCCACCTCGTTCCACAACATCAACACCTACGCTTCGAGCAACTACGCACAGAATTCCGACCAGCTGCAGTACGACCTCAACAACCCCAATGCAGTGGTCAAGGAAGGCGACAAGTTCGGCTATGACTACAACATTCTTGTGAACCGCGCCCAGCTTTGGACCACTTATAGCGAGAACTTCGGCATCATCAACTACATGTTAGGCGCACGCCTCGGTTTTCAGACAACAAAGCGTGACGGCCACATGCGCAACGGACTCTTTGCCGACAACAGCTACGGCAAGAGCAAGACCTCGAAGTTCACCGACGGAGGCTTCAAGGCCGGCATCAGCATCAAGCTCGGTAACGGCAGCACACTCTCACTCGGCGCCGGCTACGAGCAGCGTGCACCGCAGGCAGAGAACTCCTTTATTGCTCCAGAGATGAACAACGACTTCACTCTCAACCTGCGCAACGAGCGCATCTTCTCAAGCGAAATCGGCTACCAGTTCCTCACACCGTGGCTGCATGCCAACATCAATGCTTTCTACAACTACATCACACATGCCACGGAATGGACTTGCTTCTACTTCGACGACATCAACTCCTTCTCCTACAACTCCATCACCGGACTCAACAAGAAGAACTATGGTGTCGAGGCGGGTCTCGACTTCAAGATTACGTCGGCCTTCGACCTGAAACTCATCGGAACTATCTCCGAGGCCAAGAACGCCAACAATGCCAAGGTTGTCTACCTCAACTCCACCGAAGGTACCTATCACACCGACCGGGCCCTCATCAAGGGAATGCGTGAGTCGGGCACTCCTCTCACAGCAGCCAGTGTCGGCGCAAGCTATCATCAGGGCGGTTGGTACATTGACCTCAACGGCAACTACTACGACCGCATCTACCTCTCCTACTCGCCCTACTACCGCTACGAGAGCGTGGCCAAAAAGATGAGCGGCGTCTCTGAAGATTACTCCACCATCAGCACCATGCCTCAGACCAAAGGCCACGGTGGCTTCATGGTGGACGGCAGCATCGGCCGCAACATCTATCTCAAGCACGGCTCGCTGTCGATCAATCTCATGGTCACCAACATCCTCAACAACCGCACCATCGTCACTGGCGGATATGAGCAAAGCCGGAGCGACACCAGTGCTTCAGGCTCTGAACGCACGTATAAGTTCTCGCACAACCCGAAGAAATTCTACGCTTACGGTACAAACGGCATGCTCAATTTAGCTTACAAATTCTAAGGCACTATGACAACAAAAATATTCCACACATCACTCATCGCTCTGATGGCCTGCACCCTCTTCACTTCCTGCATGGACAAGGACTGGGATGCGCCCAACGACGAAGAGACCAAGCAAGAGGTGGGCAACAAATACATCCAGGAGACCCACCTCGTGACCATTGCCGAACTGAAGCAGATGTACAAAGCTCCCATCAGCACCGACTACCGTGATGGAGTCAGCTACAAGCAGGTCACCGACAACATCCAGATAAAAGGCTACGTAACAGGCAACGACCTCGGCGGCAACATCTACAACGAAATAGCTTTGCAGGATGCCACCGGTGCCATTATCATCGCCATCAGCGAGGGAGGACTCTATGGCTATCTGCCCGTTGGAGCTGAGGTGCTTGTCGACCTGAAGGACCTCTATGTGGGCAACTATGGTATGCAGGCTGAGATTGGTGTTCCCTACACCAACAGTAAGAACCTCACCTATGTCAGCCGTATGAGCCGTAACCTCTGGCATAACCACTTCCGCCTTACAGGAGGACAGAAGGTGATTGAGCCCGAGCTCTTCGCCGACGGCGGTGCCCCGACACAATGGAATCTCGACACCGACGGCGGCAAGCTGGGCATCCTGAAGAATGTGAGCTTCCGCAATGCCGACGGCAAGACCACCTATGCCAATCCTGGGAGCGGTGCCGGCAGCAAAAGCCTCTATTTCAAGGAGTACTCCGGCAACAGCATTCAACTCTACACCAGCAACTACGCTAAGTTTGCTGCCAATAAGGTTCCCACAGGCAAAGTAAACATCACGGGCATCGTGAAACGCTACAACAGCAGTTGGGAGTTCATCGTCAGAAACATTGACGACATTCAGGAAATAAAATAATTAAAACCAGACAATAAGATGAAACGACTTATTTATTCAGCACTTGCCATGTTCATGGCTGCTTTTTCCTTTAGCAGCTGTGAGGACGTGCCCGCTCCCTTCAATACGGACTTCGACAATAACAACAGCGGCGGTAACACGCCGGTCGTCGTAGAGCCTGCTGGTGACGGCACCGTCAGCTCTCCCTACAATGTGGCCCGCACGCTCGAAATCATCAATGGGGGCTCCTACACCGCCGACAAGGTGTACGTGAAAGGCATCATCACTCAGATTGACGAAATCAGCACCAGCTACGGCAACGCCACCTATTATATCGCCGACGCTGCTAACAGCACAACCTCTTTTGAAATCTTTCGCGGCTACAGTCTCAACGGAGCAAAATTCAGTAAGGATGACGAAATCAAGGTAGGCGACTCAGTCGTGGTCTACGGAACGCTGATGAGCTACAACGGCACTCCCGAGATGGCACAGGGAAGTCAAATCTACAGTCTCAACGGCAAAGGCGGTGGTGGCGGCACCTCTACCGGCGACATGGGTACTGAGGCTAAACCCTTTGACGTTACTTCGGCTCTCAGTGCAGGCCAGAAGACGGGTGTCTACATCCAGGGCTACATCGTGGGCTTTGTCTCAGGCAAGGACATCAGTACAGACTCGAAGTTCACGGCTGCTGACGCGGTAGTCACCAACGTGCTCATTGCTGCTTCGGCAACGGAGACCGACGTGACAAAGTGCATGCCCGTACAGCTTCCCTCAGGCGAGGTGCGTACTGGCCTCAACCTGAAGGATAATGTCGGAAACTTGGGTAAGCAAGTGACCCTCTACGGTGACCTTGCCACCTACTTCAACGTACAGGGCGTGAAGAACACCACTTATGCAAAGTTAGGCAGCAAAGAGTATGGCACGAAACCAGGAAAAGGCGGCTCATCGGAGACAGTTCTTCAGAGTTTCGATTTCAAGGCCAACGGCAAGGGCGACTGGACCATCTTCGACGTGAAGACCAACGAAGCGCTCTCAGCTGTCTGGGAAGCTACAACGCAGTACGGTATGAAGGCAACAGGCTACCTCAGCTCCTCCAAACAAAACTACGACACCGACAGCTGGTTCATCAGCCCCGCTCTTGACCTGACTAAGGCCACCACTCTGTCCTTCAGTCAGGCTGCCAACTTCTTTGCCAACGGTGTTGAGTCTGAGTGCAGTGTCCTCGTAAGCACCAACTACACGTCTGGAGACCCCTCAAAGGCCACATGGACAAAGCTCACTGTCGACACATGGCCCAACAGCTGGACCTTTGTCACTTCCACGGCTCCTTTAGGTTCAGCAGCCGGCAAGACCAATGTCCACATTGCCTTCCGCTACACCAGTACCGCAGCCAAGGCCGGCACGTGGGAGATTTCGAGCGTCAGCCTGAAGTAAAGCTCCGAAGAAGATAGTTCGAAAAATCATCGTTAAAAGTTTGGCAGGCTGCAAGATTCTTCGTAATTTTGCAGCCTGCAAGCGTTTAGGCTGCAATGGAGCCCTTCGCGAACATCAATTAACATAACATAACAAAACAATGAAAAAAGGTATTCATCCCGAAGACTATCGCCCCGTCGTATTCAAGGATATGTCCAACGGCGATATGTTCCTTACACGTTCTACATGCAAGACTAATGATACAGTAGAATTTGAAGGCGAAACTTACCCTGTGGTAAAGGTAGAAATCTCAAGCAGCTCTCACCCCTTCTATACTGGTAAGAGCAAGCTCGTCGACAGCGCCGGCCGCGTAGACCGCTTCATGAGCCGCTACGGCAAGCTGAAGAAGTAAGGCTGAAAGCCGTTTCTCCCACGACACAACAAGGCTCTGAGAAACCTGATTGTGAATTCATAATCGGGAGCACGGTACAAGGCCGGGACTTTTCCCCTGCCACAACAAGATATTGAAAGGTGCGTCCGCGCGTAGTTGCATATACGCCGAGGCGCACCTTTGTTTTTACATACCCGCATCTTTCAAGTTGAAGAAATGAAGAGAATTCTTACAGGCCTCACAGTTGCGCTCATTCTTACAAGCTGCTCCGGTTCGGGCAGCGACTCTCCCATAGAACCTCAACGTTCAGCCAACAGCAACGCCAACAACACGGCACTGCACCGCGAATACGGGCGTATGGAGTTTCCACGTGTCAGCCAAAGCCCCACAAGCATTGTGCTCATTCACTACGCGGGCAGCGAACTGAACTACGCTTCGGAGTGGGACACGCAAAAGAAAGCACAACGATGGTCATGCTACGAGCTCTATGCAAGCAACCTGAAAAATGCTCCCGGAGTTAAACGCTACGACTCCGATACTAACCTGTATCCAAAGGACCCACTACTCGCCGACAGCCTCCAATGGGCAAGTGACCCTTACTGGAACTCTGGCTTTGACCACGGCCACATTTGCCCGTCAGCTGACCGGCTGAACTCTAAAGAGGCCAACTACCAGACTTTCTTTATGACCAACATGCAACCCATGCGACATATCTTCAACAGCGGTGTCTGGGCCAACATGGAATACATGGTGAGAACAGTAGCCAACAACCGCACCCTCTGCGACACACTCTACGTCTGCAAAGGAGGAACCATCGACGGAGGCGTCTTCAACGATGGAAACAAGAACGTAAGCACCACCTGGATGACAACGGGAAAGAAACTGCTTGTACCCCGTTACTATTTTATGGCACTGCTCAAAGTGAAAAACGGCACTTATCATGCAATCGCCCTCTGGATCGACCACGAGAAGTATGCCAACAGCAAGGAGACCCGCCTCGCCCAATTCGCTATCAGTATCGATGAACTTGAACGGCGCACTGGCATCGATTTCTTCTGTAACCTGCCCGATGAACGGGAGGCCATCATTGAGAGTAAGTACGACGCCGGAATGTGGGGACTCAACTGACGACAGCCCCATTTTCCACACTCCCTTGAGCAACGTTTCTGTTCTATATTTTA
>Ga0256406_1001266_pt1 | contig 41792 bp, 45 predicted proteins | sample RumenRJG_03DNA_FD_185986 | JGI IMG/M metagenome (GOLD analysis project Ga0256406, IMG submission 185986) | Bovine rumen microbial communities from Lethbridge, Alberta, Canada - RJG_03 | ecosystem: Host-associated > Mammals > Digestive system > Stomach > Rumen | place: Canada: Alberta | collected... | reverse complement strand
CCTGCGCTTCCATTGCCGCCTCCCCGGTGGGTGTCCAGCCTTCCCCTGCAGGGCAACATCCTACCGCTCGGAGGAGCCGGCCGCATCATTGCAGAGATGTGCTACCCACCAGAAGTGACGTAGAGCCCCTTTTTCTCCCCCCCTGTCAAGGAAAGCGCCCCTTTCGGGGCGTTTTCCGTTTTTCTATGAGGTTGTGCTCGTTCCGTCTTCGATGACCATGTTCTCGAATCTGTTCGACATGAACTCGTTCGAGTAGTGTTCGTCGACCCATTCCTGGAAGGCGTTCTGGGGAGGTATCCCTGCGTCGCGCGCCGCTCTCCTGTTGAAGCACGCAAGCGTCATCCCGATATCGGCCACGAGATAGACCGCCAGAAGCGCTACGAACGTGACCTGGCGCTGCGTCGTCGGCTCGCCAATCGTGTAGAGGAGCCAGGGCATAACAATCTCGGTCCAGGCAAGGCCCAGGAATCCCCAGAAGAAGAGGAAGGGCACCGCCACCCATTTCGTAATGGCTCCCGGCACCCCGCCTGCAATGTAGTCCCAAGAAACGGCGCCCATGAAGGTCTCCATGCTCCAGCCGGTTATCTGCTCCAAGAGGCCTCCTACGATCATCGACGCCAGGAAGATCTGCCACCACTTGGCGTGCTTCCTGCGCATGAACATGCCGGCAGCCGTAAGGAACAGAGCTCCGAACCCATAGAGCGGCGAGAACGGACCCCAGACAAGGCCGTAGCGACCCTGCGTAAGGCCGACAGAGACGAACATCCAGAACTCTTCGAGGGCAAGGCCCAGAAACGAGCAGAGCAGGAAGATGATTACGACGTGGTACCAGGTGATGCGCATATGGTCCACGTAGTCGCTTCTCACGACTGCCTCGGCACGCTGAATCTGGCGCACCTGGTCGCGCGATAGCTTGAGCGGCTTTTTCATCTCCTTGCCGATATGGCGGGCGGCACGGTAGAGGATGAGCTGGTCGACCGCATCTGCTACCTCAGGCGAGACAGCATGGTTGTCGATAGCGCGCTGGACCGGCTTGCCACGGCCAAGCCAGGCAAAGAACGACTTCACAAGCCAGAAGATGAAGCGTACGAGGAGCCCCAGAAGGACCAGGGAGACAACTGACCAGAACACAGGCTATCCAATCGACAGGTTCGCGCGGAACAGCTGGACAGAGACATTGGCAGACGCTGCTTCCCTATTCTGGCAGATACGCAGAGTGCCTGCAGGGCAGAACATGCCTTAGGCCGCCTGAAGCAGTGTGCGTCCATTCCCCTCCCCGAGGTGCTTGGCGCCAGCAGCCATCCCAGGAAGCATTCGGCAATGCACCGCGCTGCATCTCGGACAGTCGCTCGCACCCTGCAAGAGATTGCTCGCCCGCCGCTTTCGCAAGAAAGTCCGGAGAAGCGCTTGACTGGTTACTATGTAACGCATAGTATTCTTCTTGCCATGATACTATGTGTTACATAGTATTCGAGACGAGAGGAGGAGAGCCATGGAAGCGCAGCTGAAGCGTGGCTTTCTCGATATCTGCGTCCTTGCCGCACTTGCCCGGGAGGACTCCTACGGCTACCAGATCATCAAGGATGTACCGGCATCGCTCGGGCTGTCCGAATCGACGCTCTACCCGATCCTGAAGCGTCTGAGAACGCAGGGGCAGCTCGACGAATACAGCCGCGAGCATGCCGGCAGGCTCAGGAAGTACTACACGATCACCGACAAGGGCAGAGCGACACTCAATGCCTTCGTCGAAGACGAAGGCAGCATCGAAGAGATCCTGTCCTACGTGAGAGAGGGAGCGGGAAAATGACCTACGAAGAATGGAGCGAAGAGCTGAGGCACGCGCTCGAGAAGAGAGGCGTCAGCAAGGCCGAGACAGAGCGGGCCTGCGCCTTCTGGCAGGAAGCGTTCGAAGACCGCACCGAAGCCGGCATGGATGAGGAAGAAGCAGTTGCAGACCTCGGCACCGCCAAGGAGGCAGCAGATGCTGTGGTCGAGAGCCTGCCGCCCTTCCAGAAGAGCCTGCTTGGCCTCCGCCAGAACAAGGAGCGCACGATCCTCGTGATCGCCCTTCTCATCGTCGGTGCAATCGTCTGGGTGCCGCTCGTATTTGCGGCAGCGCTTGTCGCCGTGAGCATCTTTCTTGCTCTCTGGTCTGCCATCGGCTGCGTCTGGCTTGCTGACGGAGCTGCCATGCTCTCCGGCATTGCCGGCATCATTGCCCTCATCTGGGGCTGCACGCAGGGGTATCTTGCGGCAGGCCTTGCCGAGGGTGGCGTCATGGTCGCCGTCGGCGGTGCTTCTGTCATGCTCATCCCTCTTGCCATCCAGCTCACGAGCATCCTCTACCACCTGCAGGCACGCTTTGTCCGCTGGATCGCCCATTTCTTCATGCGTGTCGTGAATCCTGAAGCTGCAATCGAAGAGAAGGCATCCACACTCTGGTGGCGCCGCCATCCCGACACCTTCCGCCTGCTCCTCACGATCGGTGGCATCATCTGCGCTGCTGGCGCCCTCCTTGCCCTCATCGGCTTTGCCGTCTCCGGCGCAGACACAGCCGTCTTCTCCGCGCTGCCGGCAATCGGCCCCAGCACCTTTGGCACGTTCTCGCTTCGCTTCTAGGAACCAAGGGGAGCAGCCTTCCATGGACAGGAACATCTCCGCCCGGGACATCCTCGGCCTTGCCGGCAGCTATCTCTGGGCCCTTGCACTCATCCTCGCAGGAAGCCTCATCGGCTCAATACTTGTCTCTGCCATCGCAGGCGCCCTCTATGGGCTCGTATCAGGCGACAGCATGAGCCTCATGTGGGATGCCCTCAAGGCAGGAGATCCCACCGTGCTCGGCCTTCCGGCGCCAGGAGCAGGCTACAGGATCTCCTGGGCAAGCATCATCTATACCGCAGGCCGCTACCTTCCCCATCTGGGTATCTGGGGGGCCTTCCTCCTCTATCTGGCAGTCTCGAAGACCTCGCACCCGATTCTCAAGGTTCTGAGGCCAGACTATGGCGGAAACACCCTGAGAGGCCTTGCCTTGGGTCTCGGCCTTGGCTTCGCGCTCAATGGCATCTGCATCCTTGCTGCGGCCCTTTCGGAATCGATCCAGCTCTCCTTCATCGGCGTGAATGTCCTGGGCCTCGTCCTTGTTTTTGCCTGCGTCTTCATACAGTCATCGGCAGAAGAGTTTGCCATCCGCTGCTACCTCTTCGAACGGACACTCAGGACCTGCGGGAGCACCACCTTTTCCATCGTCTCGAGCTCTGCCCTCTTCGCCCTTCTCCACCTCACGAACCGAGGCGCAAGCTTCGTGTCCTGCCTCAACATCTTCCTCGTCGGCGCCTTCTTCTGCCTGCTTGTCGCGAAGCTCAGAAGCCCTTGGACAGCATTCGGCTGCCATACGGCCTGGAACTTCACGCAGGCCGTGCTCTTCGGCCTTCCGAACTCGGGCTACACGTCCCCGTTCGCGCTCTTCGGCCTCGCCTCCGGAACGACGCCTCAGGCCGGCTTTGCCTATGATCCCATCTTCGGTATCGAGGCCTCGCCCCTCTGCGGCATCATATTCGCCGTTGCCTGCCTGGCACTCATCCTCTATGCCAGAAGGCGCAATCTCGAGCCGGACAATATCTGGACTGAAGGGGCACTTCCCTCTGTTTCGTGACAGAACCATCTGTATGCATAAGGAAGCGGCACAGGGAGCCATTCCCTGTGCCGCTTCTGCCATCTCTTGCATGTTCCGGATCTGGCTACTCAAGAATCGCATCGATCGAGTGGATGCAGGCAGCACGGAAGCCGTCCTCCTCAAGCGAGCAGACGCCTCTGATCGTGGTGCCGCCCGGCGAGCAGACCGCATCCTTGAGCACGCCCGGCTGCTCCTTCGTCTCTAGGGCAAGAGCAGCGGAGCCTTTCACCATCTGCGCGACAAGCGCATAGGCCTGCTCACGCGGCACGCCGTACTTCACGGCTGCATCGGCATAGGCCTCGATCATGAGGTCGACGAATGCCGGTCCGCAGCCTGTGACCGTGCCCGCTGCCGCCATGAGCGCGCTCGGCACCTCCTCTACGACGCCGACCGTCGCGAAGAGGTCCATAAGGGCCTTGCGCTCGGCAGGCTCGAGGCTCGTCTTCTCCTCGAAGAGGAGCACGCCCTCCCCGACCATGGCAGGGGTGTTGGGCATCACGAACTGGAAGCGGACGTCAGGAGGAAGCACCTTCTCGTAGTGTGCGAAATCCCAGCCCGCAGCGATCGAGACGAGCGCCTTGCCGGAAAGCGCATCGCCGAGCTCTGCCACGACACCCTCGATTTGGTACGGCTTGCATGCCATAACGAGCGTATCTGCGGCAGCGGCAAGATCTGCAAGCGAGGCGACCGGCTGAAAGCCGATACGCTCGGCGGTCTTCTTGAGCTTGTCCTGGTGCGGTGCATAGGCAAAGACATGCTCGCCTGCCAGAGCGCCTGACGAAATGAAGCCCTGGGCCAGCGCCTGCGCCATGTTGCCCATGCCGATGAAGCCGAGGTTTTCCATTGCGTCCCCTTTCCGGATGCAGCCTCTAGTCCTTGAAGACGTAGCGGTCGAGACGGTCGAAGGCCTCCTCGACACGTGCCGTCGGCAGTGCCAGGTTCATGCGGATCGTATCTCCTGCCTGGAACGGGCGCCCATCCTGCCAGGCGACGCCCACATCCCAGCCGGCACGCTGGAGCTCGTCGATCGAGACCTTGTGCTCCTGGCACCAGCCAGCGCAGTCGAGGAAGAGCATGTAGGTGCCCTCGGGGCGGAAGAAGTCCACACCCCTGTGGGCCGAGAGATGCTTCACGGCGACATCGACGTTCGTATCGAGGACCGGCAGGAGCCCGTCGAGCCAGGCCTCGCCTTCTTTCGAGAAGGCGCCGATGGCGGCATACATCGAGAGCACGTTCATTGCGTTGTAGTGTGTGCGCGTGCTTGCGGCAACGAGACGGTCCCTGAGATAGCGGCTATAGACGATGTGGTAGGAACCCACAAGGCCAGCGAGGCTGAACGTCTTGCTCGGCGCATAGAAGGCGATCGTGCGCATCTTTGCATCGTCGTTTATGGACTGGTACGGGATGTGCTTATGTCCGGGAAGGATGAGGTCGCTCCAGATCTCATCCGAGATCACAACGCAGTCATGTGCCGCATAGACCGCATTTGCCGCCTCGAGCTCCTCGCGGGTCCAGACACGACCGCAGGGGTTGTGCGGGTTGCAGAAGACGACGAGGTGGATCTTGTTCTCCTCGATCTTCTGTGCCATGTCCTCGAGATCCATGCGCCAGACGCCGTCAGCGTCGCGCTTAAGCGCAGAATGGACAATCCTCCTGCCTGCATGCTCGATCGAGCCCGTGAAGCCGATATAGGTCGGGTTGTGGACGAGGATGGCATCGCCTGGCGAGCTGAAGGCTTCGAGCGCAGAGACCACGCCGCCGAGGACGCCGTTCTCGTAGCCGATATCCTCCTTCGTGAGGCCCTGGACGCCGTTTCTGTCCTTCTGCCAGCGGATGATTGCATCGAAGTACTCATCCCTCGGCTCGAAGTAGCCGAAGGTCGGATGCTTCAGGCGCTCAGCCATAGCATCGGTGATGCAGGAGGGGGCAAGGAAATTCATGTCTGCCACCCACATCGGGATAGCATCGAAGCCCTCCTTCGGAGCGCCCGGTACTCCCGGCTTGCCGAGCGCATCGACCGCTATCGCATCATATCCGGCACGCTCGGGGAGCGTGGTGTAATCGAACTCCATGGACCTTCCTTTCTGCGTGCAGGCAAGAGCCTGCCTCTCATATGCACCTAACTGTAGCCCATATGGCCAGATGTCCTTTCCACAAACATGGCTTCCAAGACCCACCGCAACAGGACCGTTACCAGGCCCCGCCTGCGGCATAGGCACACCGGAAGCCGAGGAGGCTTCGCGCTTTCCCGACAGATGTCCTATTCTTTACCTGTACAGAACATTTCCCGATACAGATGTATCGGCCCTACAGGCGGTGCCCGAAGGAGCTGGCAGATGAAGACCTATGACTTCTATGTAGGCAACGAGTACTTCGCACATGAATATCTGGGTGCACATCTCGTCCTGGGAGGCGTGACGTTCCGCACGTTCGCTCCCGCCGCAGAGTCGATAGACCTCGTGCTCGACGGCAGGCACATCCCGATGAACAAGATCGAGGACGGCAACTTCTGGGAAGTCTTCGTGAAGGGCGCCAAGGCAGGCACCCCCTACGAGTACGCAATCACGCACGGCGGCAGGACCGTGAACCATGCCGACCCGTATGGCTACGAGATGGAGCTGAGACCTGCCCACCGCTCGATTGTCTGGGACCTCTCCTATACCTGGCATGACCAGGACTGGATGCAGAAGCGCACGAACCGTGTGGACGGCCCCATGAACATCTACGAGATGCATATGGGCTCCTGGAGGAAGAAGTCGGGAGACGAGCCATCTGACGACCCGCATGACTGGTACCGCTACGACGAGCTGGCAGAGCCGCTCGTGAAGTACCTCACGGAATCCGGCTTCAACTACGTCGAGTTCATGCCCCTGAACGAGTATCCCTTCGACGGCTCCTGGGGCTACCAGCCGACCGGCTTCTTCAGCCCGACTTCCCGCTACGGCAACCCGCAGCAGCTCATGGAGCTCGTCGATGCCCTGCACCAGGCAGGCATCGGCTGCATCCTCGATATCGTGCCCGTCCACTTCGCGACAGACCCCTATGGCCTTGCCGACTACGATGGCACGCCGCTCTTCGAGTACCCGAACGATGCGGTCGGCGTCTCCGAGTGGGGATCGCACAACTTCATGTACTCCCGCGGAGAGTCGAGAAGCTTCATGCAGTCCTCTGCGAACTTCTGGCTCGGCTGCTACCACTTCGACGGCCTCAGGATGGATGCCATATCGCGCATCATCTACTGGCAGGGAGACGAGGCAAGAGGCGTCAACAACGACGCTGTCGCCTTCGTCCGCAAGATGAATGCCGGCGTCAAGAACCTCAACAAGGGCTCCTTCCTCGTCGCCGAGGACTCGACGAACTTTGCCGGCACGACGAAGCCGGCGTCCGAGGGCGGCCTCGGCTTCGACTACAAGTGGGACATGGGCTGGATGCACGACACATTGAGCTTCTTCCAGACCGACCCCTACTTCCGCGCCGGCAACTACCACAAGCTGAGCTTCTCGATGATGTACTACTACAACGAGAGATATCTGCTGCCGCTCTCCCACGACGAGAATGTCCACGGCAAGGCGACGGTTGCCCAGAAGATGTGGGGCGACTACGACAAGAAGTTCCCGCAGGCCCGCTCGCTCTACCTCTACATGATGATCCACCCTGGCAAGAAGCTGAACTTCATGGGATCCGAGATTGCCCAGCTGCGCGAATGGGACGAGAAGCGCGAGCAGGACTGGTTCCTGCGCTCCTACCCCATCCACGACGGGTTCTACCACTACTGCGCTGCCTTGAACCACCTCTATCTCGAGCACCCTGCCTTCTGGGAGGGAGACTACGAGCAGAAAGGCTTCCAGTGGCTCGACGTGGCCTCGACGACGAGGGTCTGCTATGCCATCGAGCGCAGGAGCAAGGAAGGCGAGCGCGTCTGTGCCCTCATGAACTTCAGCGGTGCCGAGCAGAAGGACTATGTCGTGCCCCTGCCTGATGCCAAGACCGCAACGGTCATCCTCGACTCCGACTGGGAGCGCTTCGGCGGCACGACCCCGGACGATACGGCAAAGGTCGCCTTCGATTCTGAGACCGGAAAGATATGCGCAGACCTGCCGCCCTTCGCAAGCGTCCTTCTTCTTGTAGATGCACCCTCCGCTCAGAAGAAGGCTTAGACGCCCAGCCGAAAGAGCAGCATCCTCACAGCAGACGCATATTAGACTGAATGGCAGCCGCCTCACGGGGCGGCTGCTTCGTTCCTGCCATATCCTGGGAGGTTCCCATGAGCGAGATCGGATTCAAGATCCAGATGCTGCCGCAGTCTCTGACAGAGGAAGAGACCAAAGAGCTGCGCCGCCATTACCTTGTCTATGCAAAGGCAGAGCGCGACGAGGGACGCGACCTCCATCGCGACCTTGACCGCATATATACGGAGGTAGACAGGCTTGCTGAGGAAGGCAAGCTCCTGCGCCTCGTAACCTCGCTCCATGAGTCGAAGCACACTGTCATCTTCGCGACGGACGCTTCCATGCTCGCTCTGCGCGAGTTCCAGCAGGCCATGCTTGCAGAAGGCAGGGTCGTGCGCCTCATCTCCGAGTCCTCCCCTGAAATCAACTTCGTGACCGCAATGATGCCGACAGACCTTCTGCTCGTCGTCACGACCTCGAACGGCTTTGCAAGGCGCCAGATTGCCCGCATCAAGCAGAGCCGTGCCGACAAGGCCATCATCACTGCCTCGGAAGACCCCGATCTCCACAGCGCCTTCAATGAGGTGCTGACCATCGGCCATGGTGCCGAGGAAGGTTCCGCAATGCACCGCATCTATGCAACCTTCGGCGTGACCTACTTCTTCGACCGCCTCTTCACACAGTACGCAAGGGCCTTCGACCCCGAGCTTGCCTGAGCAGCAAGGCAATAGGAACCCGCAGATCGCAGATACGAGCGGCCCCGGACATCAGGCCTGGGGCCGCCTCCTTTATGCCGCCGCCTTCCCTGGTCCAATTGTACGCCTTATTTGTTAGCTTACCAACTGTTTGAATGCGTACTATTATAGAGACCGAGAGAAGGAGGAGAGATGCTGGAAGATGAGCTGCACTATCTGCTCCTGGCTGCCTTCAGCCAGTCGAGCAGAGGCATCAACGACGAGGCGAAGAAGCTCGGGCTCACGCCAGGCCAGCCGAAGGTGCTGGAGTATCTGCTCGAGCATGACGGCGGAGAGGCACGGGAGATCTGCCGGATGTTCAGCCTCGATCGCTCGACCGTGGCTTCAATCCTCCTCAGGATGGAGAAGCGCGGTCTCATCGCACGTACCGATGATGCAGCTGACCGCAGGGTGCAGCATATCTGGCTTACCGATGAAGGCAGGAAGCTCGCCGAGGACATGAAGGAGCGCATTCTCGCCTTCGACGAGCGCTTCTGGCAGGACATCCCGAAAGAAGATCTCGAAGCGACATGCAGGGTGCTCAGGCGACTTGGCAGAACAGATGGAAAGGATGCAGCAGATGGCAGATAAGACAGAAAGCATCAAGACAGGCTTCCAGATGGATTCCACCCTCGCGAAGCGCACGCTCTGCTTCTGCTTCGGCCTTGCCGTGAACTCCTTCGGCATTGCCCTCATCACCCGCTCGGGCCTTGGCGCAACACAGATCTCGAGCCTCCCTTACGTCTGGAGCCTCGCCACACCGGCTGTGAGCTACGCTCTTGCCACCTTCATCGTGAACATGGGCTTCTTTGCCGTGGAGGCAATACTCGTCGGCAGGAAGTTCTTCCCGCTCCAGCTCTTCCAGGTCGTGGCAAACATCATCTTCAGCAGCTTCCTCGGTCTCTCGATGCAGCTCCTCGCCTTCTGGCAGCCGAGCATGCTCCCCTTGCAGATTGCAGGCGTCCTTGCTGGCTGCTGCATCCTCGGCACCGGCATCGCTATCGAGTGCTCGCCCCATCTCACCTATGTCCCCGGCGAGGGCATCGTGCGCGTCCTTGCGGATATCTTGGACAGGAAGCTCGGCACGGTGAAGCTCGTCTTCGACGCTGTGCTCGTCGCCTCAGCCATTGCGCTCTCCTTTGCCGTCTTCGGCGAGCTTGAGGGTGTCGGGGTCGGAACGATCCTCACTGTCCTTATCACGGGCAACATCGTGAACTTCGCCGATGCGCATCTGCCGCTCGTCGGCCGCATGCGCGAGCTTGCCTGTGCCTGAGAGCAAGACGGCACGAAGCCCCTCATAAGAAAGCCAATGGCCGGCGGATGCAAAGTCCGCCGGCCATCTTCTTGCGTGTGCTTATGACAGGGAGCTCTTCCCTCTACTCGAACTGCAGCTCGCCGAGCCAGCGCCCGAGCACCTCGTCCGGAAACGCCACAGAAAGAAGGCGTGCGCCACGTACCGTCGAGCCCGGTGTCAGCGCCTGGATGCGGGCAGGGCTGGATCCCATATCTGAGCCGCCGCTCGTCGCAAAGGGGACGATAATCTTGCCCGTGAAGTCATTGCCCTCGAGGAAAGAATCGATGACACGGGGCTCCTGTCCCCACCAGATCGGATAGCCACAGAAGATGACGCCGTAGTCCGCAAGATTGCGCTCCAGGGGCTCGAGCTCAGGCCGGCAGGAATCGTCGCCCATCTCGAGCGAGCTTCGAGATCCGGTATCGCCCCAGTTCAGGTCGGCTACGCTGTAGGGCACCTTCGGCAGGATGGGCACCGCTTCGCAGCCACGAATCCCAGCTATGCGGGCAGCCAGCTTGGCTGTAGTGCCGGTAGCCGAGAAATAGGTGACGAGTTCCTGTCTGGACATGATGCCTCCCTGTGCCAGAGCTTCGGTGCGGATGCCGTGCCGATGGGCCATTCTTCGGTCTGGACAATTCTATCGCGTCTTGCGAAACGGCGCGAAAAGCGTTTCTCTAGACGAGCTTTCCCTGGCAGTGGTCGATCATGTGCTGGATCATCTGCGCATACCAGCCCACAAAATCACGGGTCTCGGAGACGAGCTTGCCGTCCTTGAGCTCCTGGTAGCTCACACGGATCTTCTGGTAGCGCGTGACCTTCGAGACCGCATCCTTCGTGAGGCAGCCTTCCTCGGTCTTGTAGGGACGGATGCCGAAGAGGAGCTTCGGATTGTAGAACACATAGTCGTGCCCGTTGTCATCCGTCAGTGCGCAGACGGCCTTCGAGACGCCGATCTGGTTTGCTGCGAGGCAGGATGCATCCTCGAGCGAATCGAGGGTATCCACGAGATCCTGTGCGAGCGCTGCATCCTCTGCTGTTGCCGTCTCGCAGGGCTTGGAGAGGATGGCTTCGTCCTTCACGAGTTCCTTGATCATGAGCTGCCTTTCTGAAGAGGGATATGCTATCCCGGCATTCTTAAGTCCCTAGTATTGTACGCGGAACTTGGTGTCGTGCACGCAGGGCACCTCCCGCTCCGAGACGAGCCTGGCATCGATCCAGGTATTGCGGCTCTGCGAAAGGTCCTCTATCCCTTTCTTGTAGGCAGAAAGCTGCGCCGCCGTCCCCTCGACCTCGAGGAGCACGTCTCCGTCGTCGAGGTTCTTGACCCAGCCCGTGACGCCCACAGACTGCGCAAGCATCTGTGCCTGGAAGCGGAAGCCCACCGCCTGCACCTTGCCGGAATAGCGAAGCTCGAGGCGCCTCTTCGGACCCTCTGCATCCGTGCCTTCTGCAAGAGATGCCGCATGTGCCGCTGCCGCCATCTCGTCCGGCACCTGATTGACCTTCTTCTGCCGCTTCCACGGCCAGACAAATCCCATGGCTCCTCCTTGTCTCTGTGACCAGTATTCCCCATTGCCTGCATTGCAAAAAGGGAAGCAGCCCCGAAGAGCTGCTTCCCTGATGGAGCGGATATGTGCCTTGGACCTTTAGGCCTCCTGCTGGTAGGGCTTCTTCCAGAGGGAGAGGATGAGGCAGGCAATGATGGAGCCAGCGGCAAGAGCGATCAGGTAGCCGGCCGGGTTGCCGATGACGGCAATGACCCAGGCACCGCCGTGAGGAGCGGGGCTCGTGCAGCCGAAGGCTGCGGAGAGGGCGCCTGCAATGGCAGAGCCGATGATGCAGGACGGAAGCACGTGGCCGGGGTCTGCTGCTGCGAACGGAATGGCGCCTTCGGTGATGAAGGAGAGGCCCATGATGTAGTTCACGATGCCGGCGTCACGATCGGCCTTGGACCACTTGCTCTTGAAGAAGGTCGTGGAAAGAGCGATGGCCAGAGGAGGAACCATGCCGCCGACCATGACAGAAGCCATGATGATCTGGCCAGAGGTCGTGCCAGCCGCGAGAGCCCCAGTGCCGAAGACGTAGGCTGCCTTGTTGAACGGGCCACCCATATCGATCGACATCATGCCGCCGACGACTGCACCGAGAAGCACGATATTCGTCGTGCCCATGCCGTTCAGCCAGTTGTTGAGGCCGGTGTTGATGGCGCCGAAGAGCGGGTTCAGGACGAACATGACAGCGCCGATTGCAAGCGTGCCGAGCAGAGGATAGATGAGCATCGGCTTGATGCCTTCGAGCGAAGCAGGCATGTGGTCGCACAGACGCTCGATGCCGAGGACGATGTATCCTGCCGCAAAGCCGGCAAAGAGCGCTGCGATGAAGCCGCCGGAGATGCACGAAGCCGCTGCCGCCTTGGGGTCGGAGTTCAGGAGCGTGATGTAGGCAAGGCTGTAGCCGGTCTTGGCAAAGAGGCCGCCGACAAAGCCCGGCGCAAGGCCCGGGCGGTCAGCGATGGACATGGCAATGAAGCCTGCAAGGATCGGCAGCATCATGCCGAAAGCTTCGCCGCCGATGGTCTTGAAGAACGCAGCCGCCGGGATCGAGGAGCCGTAGGCGGCAGTGCCGAGGCCTGGCTGGTCGACGAGGAAGGCGATGGCCGTGAGGATGCCGCCGCCGATAACGAACGGGAGCATGTGGCTGACGCCGTTCATCAGGTGCTTGTAGATCACGTGCCAGGTTGAGTCCTTCTCGCCCGACGTCTCGGAAGCGGAGACCGAGGTGCCTTCCTGGATGGGAGCCTTGCCGTCGAGGATGGTCTGGATGAGCTTCTCCGGCTCGTTGATGCCGGCGGAGACGTTCGTGGAGAGGACCTGCTTGCCGCCAAAGCGTGCACGGTCGACATTCTTGTCTGCAGCGATGATGATGCCCTTTGCGTGGGCAATCTCGTCAGCCGTCAGGATGTTCTTGGCGCCTGCAGAGCCCTGGGTCTCGGCCTTGAGCGTGATGCCCATCTCCTTGGCCTTCTTCTCCAGGTTCTCGGCTGCCATGTAGGTGTGGGCAATGCCGGTCGGGCAGGCGGTGATGGCAAGGACCTCAGGGTATCCTGCAGCTGCCACTGCCTCAGGAGCTGCCTTGGCAGCATCTGCTGCCTCGCGCTTTGCCTCGGCGTCGTCGATGACGGACATGAACTCTTCCGGCGTCTTGGCAGCGCGCAGGGCGTCTGCGAACTCCTGGTGCATCAGGAGCTTCGAGAGCTCGGCGAGCATCTCGAGGTGCGCGTTGTTCTGGCCTTCCGGAGCTGCGATCATGAACATGAGGTCTGCCGGCGCATCGTCCGGTGCATTCCAGTCCACGCCGCCCGGTACCGTCATCGCTGCCAGGCCCGGACGCTTCACGGCTGCGGTCTTGGCATGAGGAATGGCGATGCCGTCGCCCACGGCCGTCGAGAACTCTGCCTCGCGGGCAAGGATGGCCTTCTTGTAGGCAACCGTATCGTTGATGTTGCCTGAGGCATCCTGGAGGGCAATCAGCTGGTTGATTGCGTCATCCTGGCTTGTCGCCGTGGCGCCCACCTTGATTCCCTCGGGTTTGAGCAAGTCAGTGATCTTCACGTTGCTCCCCTCTCTTGTCTGGGCACCATGAAGTGCCCCTTGAAGCGCCGGCAATGATGCCGGCACGCTCTACCTATCTCGGCTGCCTTCCGGCAGGTCTGGCTACAGGGTCTTGAGCAGTGCTTCGACCTCAGGACGCGTTGCAAGCTTCGGCGAGAATGCGCTCGCAGATCCCGTGCAGACGCCCATGCGGAAGGCCGTGGCGTAGTCGCCCTTGCTCTCCTCGTAGCCCGCAATGAAGCCTGCGACCATGGAGTCGCCGGCACCGACGGAGTTCACGACCGTGCCCTTCGGCGCTGCGCTCTCGACGACGTCGCCCTTCTCCGGCACGAGGACGGCTCCTTCTCCCGCCATGGAGATGAGGACGTTCCTGGCGCCCATCTCCTGGAGCTTCCTTGCATACGGCACGACATCCGGCCTCTTCTCGAGCTCCACGCCGAAGATGGCGCCGAGCTCGTGGTTGTTCGGCTTGATGAGGAAGGGATGGTACTGGAGCACCTTCACAAGCAGGTCGCGCTCAGCGTCGACGACGATCTCGATGCCGCGGCCGGAGAGACGCTCCATGATGCGCTCGTACATATCGGACGGAAGCATCGAAGGAACAGAGCCTGCAATGACCAGGACGTCGCCGGCCTTCAAGGCATCGAGCTTTGCATAGAGCGCCTCGATGTCTGCCTCCTCGATCTTCGGGCCGATGCCGTTGATCTCGGTCTCCTCCTCGGCCTTGATCTTCATGTTGATGCGGCTCATGCCTTCCTTCACCTGGATGAAGTCGCACGTCGCACCGTAGGCCTGCATGCGGGACTCGATCTCGCGTCCGGTGAAGCCGGCAACGAAGCCGAGCGCGCAGGAAGCGTGTCCGAGGTTAGAGAGCACGATGCTCACGTTGATGCCCTTGCCGCCCGGCAGGACATCCTCATAGGTGACACGGTTGATCTCTCCAGGCACGAGCCTGGGCATCCGCACGATGTAGTCAATCGACGGATTGAAGGTGACGGTGTAGATCATGGGCGCTCCTCCTCTAGGTCCACAATGTTCTCCGCATTGCTATAGGCACTCTCGGGATCGAGATGGTCCGTGATGATGGAAGCCTGGTCGAAGGCTGCAAACGTGATGAGAGAGACCTGGTCGAACTTCGTCGCATCCGCAAGCACATAGGGGCTCTGCGTATGGGCGATGCTCACTTCCTTGACCTTGGCCTCGGAAAGCTCAGGCGTCGTGAAGCCAGCAGAAAGCGAGATGCCATTCGTGCCCCAGAAGCCGAGCGTGAAGTGCAGGCGCTCGAGCGAGGCGATAGCGTCCTCCCCGACGACTGCCTCCGTGACGGGCTTCACCATGCCACCCAGAAGATACGTCTTCATGCCTTTGGCCAGAAGCGCCTGGGCATGAGGAAGGGAGTTCGTGACATAGGTCGCATGGGTCTCCGTCAGCGAATCGACAAGCATCATCGTCGAGGATCCTGCATCTATGAAGACGAAGTCCTCAGGGTTCACGAGCGTCGCAGCGTAGGCGGCGACGCTCTCCTTCGCAGAGAGGTTCACCATGCGCTTCTGTGCGACCGGCGAATCCTGGATGACCATATGGCGCTTCGGCGCACAGGCGCCACCGTGCACGCGCACGACCTTGCGCTGGCGCATGAGGGTATCGAGATCTCTGCGCACCGTCGACTCTGATGCATCGAGCGCCGCCATGAGCTCAGGGGTCGTGACGCTCCCCTGCTCCGCCACGAGCTTGCATATGAGGTCCTGGCGTTCTGTCGCAAGCATCTTTCACCCCTCTCCCTGATTGCTGAAGACAGTATGCACCCAAAATCCGTCATTTTCAAGCACCAATCTTCATTTTCGGTGACTGTTTTTGAATGTTTTAGGAGGTGAACCCCGAAAACCGGTAACGTTTCCAGCACAGCAGCAGCCCCACCTTCCGCCGCACCCCGCCTTCGCCTACCATGGATGGAACAATATTCCAGAGGAGGCCGCGATGAACATCCAGATCTTCGGGACGAAGAAGAGCAATGACGCAAAGAAGGCAGAGCGCTGGTTCAAGGAGCGCCGCATCCGCTTCCAGTACATCGATATGAAGGAGAAGGGCATCGCGAAGGGCGAGCTCGAATCCGTCGCCCGTGCCGCAGGCGGCCTCGAAGCCCTGATCGATCCCGCCTGCAAAGATGGCTATACCCTGGCCCTTGTGCAGCACACGCCGAAGGCGATGCTCGAAGGGGTCCTCCTCGAGAACCAGCAGGTCATCAAGCTCCCGATCGTGAGGAACGGACGCCAGGCTACGGTCGGCTATGCACCTGACGTCTGGAAGACGTGGGAATAGCCCTCAGCCACAGACTCCTGTCCTGCGCGCAAGCGCGCCGAGATTTGCAGCAAGCTCTTCTATCTCTCCATCTTCGAGCCGCTCGTACTGGAGGACGAAGCGTGCAGACCCGTCTCCTCGATACGACAGCTGTGCATACGAGGAGAGCGCCGCAAGCCCTATGCCGCACTTTCTGGCAGCTTCCACAAGCGCCTCTTCTGCTTCCTGTTCGCGTCCGCACCATGCGGGCTGAAGCCTGAGCGCAAGCACCATATGGAGGCCGGAGTCTGCCTCTTCGAGCTTCATGCTCTCACCGAGCTCCCGTGCAAGCGCCTCCGCAAGATGGTCACGGCGCTCCTTCACGAGCCTCCGGTAGCGTGCGACATGACTCTCGTAGCTTCCGTCCTCGAGCATCGTAGCCAGTGCGAGCTGGTCGATCGTGCCGAGCGTGCCTGCCGCAAAGGACCGGAGCTCCTCGTAGCGCCGCGCTGCCGCAGGCGGAAGCACTGCATAGGCTGCGCGCACGACCGGACCCAGGCTCTTCGAGAACGTGCCGATATAGATGACAGCACCCGTCGCGTCGATGCTTGCAAGAGCAGGAATGGGCCTTCCTGCGAGCCTGAACTCGCAGTCATAATCATCCTCGGCAATGAGACGGCCAGGCACCTCCGCAGCCCAGCCCAGAAGCTCATAGCGCCGGGAGATGCTCATGACACGGCCTGTCGGGAACTGGTGCGACGGCATCGCGTGCACGAGCTGCACATCCTTGCTCCTGATTCCTTCCATTGCGATGCCCTCTGCATCGAGCGGGACCGGCACCGCCCTCTTCCCTTCTGCCTCATAGGTCCTTGCAATGCGCGGGAATCCCGGGTCTTCCACGGCACAGAGGGAGCCTGCCGGCAGGAGCTGCGCCACAAGCTGGTAGAGCACCTGGGCGCCTGCTGCCACGACAATCTGGTCTGCCTCCACCCTCATGCCGCGCGTCTGAGCGAGATGCGTGGCTATCGCCTGCTGGAGCCTCGGCAATCCCTGTGGCGTGAGCGAAGAGAATGCCTCGTCGAGGTCTTCTGCCGAAAGGACATGCCGAAGACTCCTCTCCCAGAGGAGCAGTGCGCTTCTGTCGGGACGTGCTGGCAGATGCGATGTATCGATGCGGAGCTGCTCCCCCTCTGGGAGAGTCTTCACCTCTGCCTTGGGCAGTGCCTGTGCCGTAGCCTCCGGAAGCTTTCCCAGCCGCTCGACATAGTAGCCGCGACGGGGACGCGCCTCGATATAGCCTTCTGCCACGAGCTGGGAGAGGGCTGACTCCACGGTGATGAGGGAGCAGCCAAGCTTGTCTGCAAGCTTCCTCTTGGAAGGCAGCTTCTCTTCCGGGGCAAGCTCTCCTGCCACGATTGCATCGCGGATGGTCCGGTAGAGATATTCGGAGCGCGAGAGCGTGCCACGGTCTGCGAGATCGAGAGAAAGCATCTGCTGGTCCTATCTATCTGCATGATCTGGCCTTGTTCTGGTCCTGCCAATTATATGTCTTCTGGCTCTAAACACAGAACCAGCTATCCCCTATCCTCGCCTGCATGCATAGAAGGCAGCAGAAAGGATGGATGATGGGAGCAAAGGGCCAGGAAGCAGGACCGGAGCGCGCAAAGCTCAACCGCGAGCTTGCGCAGATGCTCAAGGGTGGTGTCATCATGGATGTCACGACACCCGAGCAGGCCAGGATTGCCGAGGATGCAGGGGCGTGCGCAGTCATGGCGCTGGAGAGGATACCGGCAGACATCAGGGCTGCAGGAGGCGTCTCCCGCATGAGCGACCCTGCGATGATCGAAGGCATCCAGAAGGCCGTAAGCATCCCGGTCATGGCAAAATGCCGGATCGGGCATATCGCAGAGGCACGTATCCTTCAAGCCATCGATATCGACTACATCGACGAGTCGGAGGTGCTCTCCCCGGCAGACGACATCTACCACATCGACAAGACGAAGTTCGCGGTGCCGTTCGTCTGCGGCGCGAAGAACCTGGGCGAGGCGCTGCGCCGCATCCAGGAGGGCGCCTCGATGATCCGCACGAAGGGCGAGCCGGGCACAGGAGATGTCGTGCAGGCTGTGCACCACATGCGCCAGATGCAGAAGGAGATCCGTGAGCTTCAAGCCCTTCGGGAAGACGAGCTCTTCGAGGCCGCCAAGCAGCTCGAGGTGCCCTACGAGCTTGCGAAGGGCGTGCATGATGCAGGAAAGCTCCCCGTCGTGAACTTCGCCGCAGGAGGCGTCGCCACGCCAGCCGATGCTGCCCTCATGATGGAGCTCGGCGCAGAAGGCGTCTTCGTTGGTTCTGGCATCTTCAAGAGCGGAAACCCCGCCAAGCGTGCAGCTGCTATCGTCGGCGCCGTCACAGCCTGGCAGGACCCCGAGAAGCTTGCCTATCTTTCCCGCGACCTCGGCGAGGCCATGGTCGGCATCAACAAGGACGAGATCGACCTTCTCATGGCAGAGCGGGGCAAGTGATGGGGACAGCAGTGCTGGCGCTCCAAGGCGCCTTCATCGAGCATGAGCAGAAGCTGGAGAAGCTCGGAGAGCCCTTCTTCGAAATCCGCGAGGAGGCAGACCTCAAGCGTCCCTTCGACCGCCTGATCCTGCCGGGAGGAGAATCCACGGTGCAGGGAAGGCTCCTCAGGAAGGAGGGGCTCTTGGACCCTCTCCGCGAGCGCATCGAGGACGGCATGCCGACCCTTGCAACCTGTGCAGGCCTCATCCTTCTGGCCAGAAACATCGAGGACGACGTGGAGGATGGCACAGACCGGAGCGCCGCGCGCCCCCAGAGCCACTTCGGCACGCTCGATGCCACAGTCCAGCGCAATGCCTACGGACGCCAGCTCGGAAGCTTCCGGACCGAAGCCGAGTTCAAGGGACTGGGAAAGATCGGCATGACCTTCATACGGGCGCCTTACATCAAGAAAGCAGGCCCCGAGGTGGAAGTCCTGGCCAAGGTGGACGGCCGCATTGTCGCCGTCAGGCAGGGAGCCCAGCTTGGCCTTGCCTTCCATCCCGAGCTCGAGAAAAGCCTGGCCGTGCACGAGATGTTCCTTGCGCTCTGAAGCAGCGGCTGCATCCTCTGACGGATGCAGCCGGCATTCTGCCATGCCCCTTCCCTAGCCGCATCCGTTCCTCCGAGAGCTCCGGCTGTACCTGGGGCACAGAATGAATAATTATTCAGTTGTTACACATATTTCAGATCTGTAGCAATGGCTTTTCCGATTCTGCCTATTCCCGTAAACACTCAGATATCCCTGTCTTCCTCATTGCTTTCAAACCACTTCAGCTCTACGATTTCAAGTGTATTCGACGCAGGCACTGACAGGCCCGCTGCTGGTACGACAGCTCTCTCCTCCAGCGGCAGCTTCCAATAATATACATGTTATTGCATATCTTGTCAATCCTTGCATCGAGTGGCAGGTTTGGGCTATGGACGGAGGAATGTATGGGATCTATCGGCAGCATGAGCAAGCCAAAGCTCGGATTCCTTGTCGCGGCAGTCCAGTTCCCGGCCCCGGTCGTCAACAGCCGGGAAGATATCGACCGCCAGGTCGCGAGCATCGTGCGCACGGTCCATGCAACCAAAGCTGGCTATCCGGGCGTCGAGCTCATCGTGTTCCCCGAGTACAGCACGCAGGGGCTGAATACCTCCAAGTGGCTGACCGACGAATTCCTCTGCGACATTCCTGGACCGGAGACCGACGCCTTCTCGAAAGCCTGCCAGGAGGCCGGCGTCTACGGCGTCTTCTCCATCATGGAGCGCAATCCCAATCCGAACAAGAATCCCTACAACACCGCAATCATCATCGATCCTTCAGGCAACATCATCCTCAAATACCGCAAGCTCTTCCCCTGGAACCCCATCGAGCCCTGGTATCCGGGAGACCTCGGCATGCCGGTCTGCGAAGGTCCTGGCGGCTCCAAGCTTTCGGTCTGCATCTGCCATGACGGGATGATCCCCGAGCTTGCCCGCGAAGCTGCCTACAAGGGCTGCAATGTCTATATCCGCATCTCCGGCTACAGCACGCAGGTCAATGACCAGTGGATTCTGACCAACCGCTCGAATGCCTGGCAGAACCTCATGTACACCGTCTCGGTGAACCTTGCCGGCTACGACAACACCTTCTACTACTTCGGCGAGGGCCAGATCTGCAACTTCGACGGCACGACGCTCGTCCAGGGGCAGCGCAATCCCTGGGAAATCGTGACGGGCGAGATCTACCCCGAACTCGCAGACAATGCCCGCCGCACCTGGGGTCTCGAGAACAACATCTACAACCTCGGCCACCGCGGCTATGTCGCAAAGCCAGGCGGCGAGAGCGATTGCGGCCTCACCTATATCAAGGACCTCGCAGCAGGCAAGTATCATCTGCCCTGGGAGGACGAGATCCAGATCAAGGACGGCTCGATCTACGGCTATCCGACAACGGGCGGCCGCTTCGGAAACGACTGAGCATATCTTCCGCCGAAACAGCTGGGGACTCCGCACCTCATGAACTGCACCACAGAACCTGGCACAGAAGCCTGCGTTCCGAGAAAGGCAGCCCATCGTGGTGCGGAGCCCTCTTGCATGGTTCTGGAATATGCCTGCCGTTCTTCATGCTTTTCTTTTTGATGCAATGCACGCCAGCCGGCATGTCCTGGGATTGCCTCTATGCCAGGCTGCCGAGAAGCTCGTTCTCCTCTTCGAGCGGAAGGCCCAGGAATACATCTTCCTGGTCCTTGTGGCGCCAGATGAGCGTGCGCACGAGATCCATCGCAGAGCGGACTGCCTCCTCGAAGGGCGTACCCGCAAGGACCTTGCCGAGCATGACAGATGAGAAGATGTCGCCGGTGCCGGCAAAGTAGCAGGGGATATAGTCGATCGCAAGACGGAAGATTCTGTCCTGCTGCCTGTCGTATCCGAGCACGCAGTCCGCGCCTTCCACGCGGCAGCTCGTGATAGCAAGAGACCCAGCATCAAGCTCTCTCAGGCGTGCCACGAGCTCTTCCGCTTCCTTCTCTGTCAGCTCCTCTTTCGAGGGATCCATGCCGGCAAGAAGGCAGGCCTCTGTCGCGTTGGGCACAGCATAGTCGGACAGTGCGACAAGCTTCCTCATACGCTCGACGCTTCCAGAATCGACGCCGTGGTAGAGGGAACCGTTGTCTCCCATGATAGGATCGACGAAGATGGCCGCACCTTCCTCTGCCTTCTTGCGGCAGAAGTCGGCAATGGAGTGAGCTTCGTCCTCGGTGGCAATGTAGCCCGTGGCGACGGCTGCAAATTCCACTCCCAGCCGGTCGAGAGCAGAAAAGGCATCGAGCACATAGGAGCCGGTTTCGAGCACGGCCACTTCCTCGCGGTTGAACGTGCTCGAGACGAGAGCCGTCGGCACGAGGCTCGTCGCATAGCCCATGCGCGAAAGGACTGCATCCATTGCCGTCAGCGATACGGTCCCGTAGCTGCAGAGATCGTTTACCAGCACTATGCGCTTGCCCACGCCTGCTCCATTCCGTCCTTGCCAGGTCCATCCCGGCATTCCCTGAAAGGGTAGCAGGAAGCTTCTCTTCCGAGGTGCATCTGCTCCGTTTGGACATAGAGTCCTTACCTCGGCCCTGCCTTCGGCACCCTCCCCCCATGGCTTCATGCATCTTTTCCAAGCTCGGGCGAACAGACCATCCGAGCTCTCCTGCTCGTGCTATCGTATGCATCAGGGCAGCAGCTGCTGTCCTGGACAGAGCGTGCGCTGTGACTGACGGATAAAACGTGGGCCTACCACGGGGAAGCAGCGTTGCCATACATTCGCCGACCGTCTGGGCATGCGCAGCTTCGTGAAGGAGCGCGGGCCCTCATGCGCCTTCCTCCTTTGGGCTGTGCCGAATAGAGAGGAAGACCATGCAAGATCTTCTGGAACTGCTCGAAGGCAATCCCTATCCAGGCCGCGGCATCGTGGTCGGACACAAGCGTGTCTACTACTGGATCATGGGACGTTCCGCAAACAGCAGGAACCGCATCTTCGTCCCGACCGATGACGGCATCCGCACCGAGGCATACGACCCTTCGAAGCTTGAAGATCCCTCGCTTATCATCTACCACCCTGTCCGCACGATGGGAGATGCCCTCGTCGTGACGAACGGCGACCAGACCGACACGATTGTGGAAGTGAAGGACTTCTTCCGCGGCTGCCTGAAGCGCCGCTTCGAGCCCGATGGCCCGAACTTCACGCCACGCATCTCCTCTGTCCTCCATCCGGATGGCTCCTTCGCAATCTCCATCCTGAAGCATGCAGAGACGGAAGCCGACGAGTGCACCCGCGAGTTCTTCGTCTATGAAGGCGTCGAAGAGGGTGCCGGCTACTTCATCAGCACCTATCAGGGAGACGGCAATCCGCTTCCGAGCTTTGCCGGCGAGCCGATAAAGGTCACGATGCCCGAACCCGACGAGGTCTGGACAGCCCTCAACAAGGACAACAAGGTCAGCCTCTACACGAATGTCGAAGGCACGGTACGCCTGTTCAACGCACGCGAAGGAGAGTAAGCGATGAACTCACTGGAACTCAAGTATGGCTGCAACCCCAACCAGAAGCCTGCCCGCATCTTCATGAAGGATGGCTCCGACCTGCCCGTGACCGTGCTCTCCGGCAAGCCGGGCTACATCAACTTCCTCGATGCCCTGAATTCCTGGCAGCTCGTCCGCGAGCTCAAGCGTGCAACCGGCATGCCGTCCGCTGCCTCCTTCAAGCACGTGAGCCCGGCAGGTGCCGCGGTGGGCACGCCGCTTTCCGACATCGAAAAGCAGATCTACTTCGTCGACGACGAAGGTCCGCTCACCCCTATTGCCTGCGCCTATATCCGCGCCCGCGGTGCCGACCGCATGAGCTCCTACGGCGACTGGGCGGCGCTTTCCGATGTCTGCGACAAGCGCACCGCACAGTACCTCAAGCATGAGGTGAGCGACGGTATCATCGCCCCGGGCTATACGGACGAGGCACTCGAGATCCTGAAGTCCAAGAAGGGCGGCAAGTACAACGTCGTCCAGATCGATCCGAATTACGAGTGCGCACCGGTCGAGCAGAAGGATGTCTTCGGCATCACCTTCGAACAGGGCCACAACAACTACGAGATCTCGACCGACCTTCTGGACGAGGTCGTGACGAAGAACAAGAATATCCCCGACGAGGCCAAGCGCGACATGGTCATCTCCCTCATAACGCTCAAATACACGCAGTCGAACTCCGTCTGCTACGTGAAGGACGGCCAGGCCATCGGCGTCGGCGCCGGCCAGCAGAGCCGCGTCCACTGCACGCGCCTTGCCGGCAACAAGGCCGATACCTGGTATCTGCGCCAGCATCCGAAGGTACTCGGCCTCAAGTTCGCAGACGGCATCCGCCGTCCGAACCGCGACAACACGATCGATGTCTACATCTCCGACGAGCACGACGACGTGCTGCGTGACGGAGAGTGGCAGAAGTGGTTCGCCGAGAAGCCCGAGGTCCTGACCCGTGAGGAGAAGGCAGCCTGGATTGCCACGCAGACCGGCGTGACCCTGGGTTCCGATGCCTTCTTCCCCTTCGGCGACAACGTCGAGCGCGCCCACAAGTCCGGCGTCTCCTACATCGTCGAGCCCGGCGGCTCCATCCGCGACGACAATGTGATCGAGACGGCCGACAAGTACGGCATTGCCATGTGCTTCACGCACATGCGTCTGTTCCACCACTAATCGCAAGACCCGTAGCGCAGAAGACAGGCAGGGCCTGCAGCCAGATCGCTGCAGGCCCTGCCTTTGAATTGACGCGCACTGTCATGACCGCGCAAAGCTGTCGCAAGAGACTACCCTGTCACCATGCTCTTCCTGTCGAAGCGACTTGACTCCGCTCCGTCGTTCTTGGAAAGAAGATAGAGGCAGTATTGATTCATGCTGACACCTTCAGCCTTTGCGTGTTCGGCAAGAGAGCGGTGGAGGCTCTTCGGGAGGCGGAGCTTGAACTGGCCAGAATAGCTCTCATCCGTCTTCGGCTCAGCTATATCCACACCCTCTTCCAGCGCAGCCTTGAGCCAAGCACGTTTTGCATCAGCAGCATTCTGTACAACCTCGTCCAACGTGTTGCCGCATGTGATGCATCCCGGAAGTTCAGGATAGCGCGCTGCAAATCCCCCTTCATCGGGGTCGGGAACGATCTCCAGCCTGTAGGGCAGATTCAAATAGTAATCAATCTTCTTCACGCCTTGCCTCCTCGACTGCTTCGCGGACAAGTTCTCTGTATCTTAATGGGGACATGACGCGGTATCGTGATGGGATTCCTGCCGGGCTTCCGGAACATGCAGTGGCTGCTTCCACCTGACGGTCGAGACATTTCATATCCGCAGGTTTCCAGCACCTTGCACAGCTCCTCAAACCTCAAATCGCCGGAAAGAGCCTGCACGCGTTTCAGGAGCTTATCCCATTTATGGGTCAGCAGATGCATTTTTGCGGAGATAGGAATAGGTCAGCGCCATCCGTAGCTTGTCTTTTTTCAAACGCAAAGAGGCGCCCCATCCTCGAGATGGAGCGCCTCCCATGCTTCAACGCAAGAGCGTCAGCAGCCTACTTCTTGAAGCTGATGACCGGCTCGCCTGCCTGGACAGGTCCCTCGTGCGTGAGCTCGACGGAAGCCAGGTCGTCCGTGTTCGTGAGAGCCATGATAACGACCGTGTCATGGCCAGCGGCCTTGATCTTGTCCTTGGAGAAGGAGAGCAGCGGCTCGCCTGCGTTCACATGAGCGCCCTTCTCGCCGTAGACCTTGAAGCCCTCGCCCTTCATCTCGACCGTGTCGACGCCGACATGGATCAGGACCTCTGCTCCGTCATCGCCCTGGATGCCAAGAGCGTGGTAGTTCGGGGCACCTGCTGCCGTAAGGGTGCCGGAGACCGGTGCATAGACGCACTCGCCCTCAGGCTCGATGCCGCAGCCCTTGCCCATAGCGCCGGAGCTGAAGACCGGGTCAGACACATCCTCGAGCTTGACAGCCTTGCCGGTGACCGGAGCAAGAACGGTGCCTGCAGGCGCAGAGACGCTCAGCGCTTCAGGCTTGGCAGGCTTTGCCGCCTTCTTGAACTTGTCGAAGAATCCCATGATGCACTCCCTTGTATCGCATATGCGCCGCAGGATGCGGCGCCTCTTGCCCTGAGGCACTCCTAGTTTAAGTCATTTCCATTCGTTGCGATGACCTTCTTGTACCAGAAGAAGGAATCCTTGCGGGAGCGCGCAAGCGTGCCCTTCCCCTCGTTGTCCTTGTCCACATAGATGAAGCCGTAGCGCTTCTTCATCTCGCCGGTCGAAGCGCTCACCAGGTCGATGCAGCCCCACATCGTGTAGCCCATGAGGTCGACGCCGTGCTCGATGGCCTTCTCCATCTCCTGGATGTGGCTCCTGAGATAGTCGATGCGGTAGGTATCATGGATGGAGCCGTCGGGGGCAACCTCGTCCACAGCACCAAGGCCGTTCTCCACAATCATGAGCGGTACCTGGTAGCGGTCATAGACGCACTCGAGGTAGTAGCGCAGGCCTTCCGGATCGATGGCCCAGCCCCAGTCGGACTTCTTGAGGTAGGGGTTGCCGGCGCCACCGAAGATGTTGCCGCCCTCCTTGGCCGTCTTCTCCGTCGAAGTCGTGGAGCTCATGTAGTAGCTGAAGGCGTAGAAGTCGACCGTGCCTGCCTTCAGGATGTCGGCATCCTTCTTGGCAAGCGCGGAAAGATCGACCCCTTCCTTCTTCCAGAGCTCCGGTGCCCAGCAGGGGTAGCTGCCCCTCACCTGGACATCGCCGCAGTAGAAGTTGCTCCTGTCCATCGCATCGTGTGCAGCGAGCACATCGTCCGGATTGCAGGTATAGGCATAGTTCGCGCTGCCTGCGATCATGCAGCCGACCTTGTTCTCAGAATCGATCTCATGCGCTGCGAGCACGGCCTTCGCGGATGCCACGAACTGGTTGTGGAGGCCCTCGTAGCGCTTCTGCGGATCGTCCCACGGACAGTCGGCGAAGTTCACGTCCCAATCATGATCCGGCAGGATGCCGAGGCCCATGATGTTGCCAAAGCCGCCCATCATCGCGCAGTTGATCTCGTTGAACGTGAGCCAGTAGCGCACAAGGCCCTTGTACTCGGTGAAGCAGGTCTTCGCATAGTTCACGAAGAAGTCGATGAGCTTCCTGTTCGCCCAGCCGCCATACTCATGCGAGAGCGCAAGCGGCAGCTCGTAGTGCGACAGCGTCACCATGGGCTCAATGCCGTGCTTTCGGCACTCTTCGAAGACGCTCTTGTAGAAGGCGACGCCTTCGGGGTTGGGCTTCTCCTCATCCCCACGCGGGAACAGGCGCGCCCAGTTGATGGACATGCGGTAGCACTTGAAGCCCATCTCGCCGAAGAGCGCGATATCCTCCTTGTAGTGGTGGTAGAAGTCCACGGCCTCGTGGCTCGGGTAGAAGACGCCCGGCTTCACGCCTGCCGGCGTGACCGTGCGCGGCGTCGAGACCGTGCCGCCGGTCATAACATCAGGGACATTGAGGCCCTTGCCTCCATCGAGGTATCCGCCCTCGACCTGGTTGGCTGCGGTCGCTCCGCCCCAGAGGAACCCTTCGGGAAATCCCATGGCCTTCAATCCTTTCTACGGAAAGAGGGACCCGAAGCGGATCCCTCTTCTGCTGTCAATGCTTCATGCCGTGCAGACGCCCATCCTTAGGCCTTTGCCGCTTCTGGCTTGTAGGACACGAACTCGAGGCCAAATCCCACGATAGCGGATGCAACCGAGGCAATGATGGCCCAGATCATATAGGTCACGCCCATGGTGCCGGAAGGATCGATGTAGGAGAGCCAGTTGAAGACGCCGAGGCCGCCGGAGATGTAGACGACAGCGCCGGAGATGCCGATGATGAGGCCGCCCACAGCAGAGCCGATGCAGGCATTCACGAAGGCACGCTTGTCGGGAAGCGCGACGCCGTAGATAGCCGGCTCGGTAACGCCGAAGAAGAAGGCAGAGATCATGGCAGGAAGTGCGATCTCACGGAAGTTCTCGTCCTTGTTCTTGAGATACATCGCGAAGACGACGGCGCCGAGCGAGAAGGAGTGGCCGATCACGGACGCGAGGATGAAGTCATGGCCGAGCGTCGTGAGGTTGACCAGGGCGATAGGCACGAGCGACCAGTGGAAGCCGAAGATGACAAGGACCATCCAGAAGGCGGAGACCACAATGCAGCCGACAATCGAGCCGACGACCGGAAGGCCGAAGATCAGCTGGAAGAAGGCGGAGAGCAGGTTCGTGAGCAGGGTAGCGACCGGGCCGATCACCAGATAGCCTACGACGACCGAGACGGTGACGACGATGAGCGGCGTGAAGAACATCTTGAGGGAGGCAGGCATCCACTTCTTGACCCAGTGCTCGACCACAGAGCCGAACCAGACCATCAGAAGGATCGGGATGACCGACGACGTGTAGCCAGAGGCCGGCATGATGATCGGCAGGCCGAAGAAGGTGGCGTACCAGGAGAAGGTGCCGAAGACGCCGAGGTCGACCGAACCCAGGATCTCGCCCTTCGTGAGCGCGACCATCGTCGGGTAGACAAGCGCGAAGGCGATAGCGAGGCCATTGAACTCGCTCATCTTGAACTTCTTGGCGGCCGTGTAGCCAAGGACGACCGGCAGGAAGTAGAACATGCCGTCAGCGACGGTATAGAGCAGCGTATAGGCGCCCGAGGTCGCAAAGGCCGGGGCGAAGGCCGTGCAGCAGGCAAGGATGCCCTTCATGATGCCGGCAGCGGCGAAGGTGCCGAGCATCGGCGCGAAGATGCCGGAGATCAGGTCGACGATCACCGACAGGACCGTCTTCTCTTCGCCTTCCCCATCGTCGTCGGCAGCGACTTCGCCGGCGCCGGTCAGGCCAGAGATCTTGAGGAATGCATCGTAGACATCCTCGACCTTGTTGCCGAGAACGACCTGGTACTGGCCGTTGGCATTCATGACCTTGATGACGCCCGGAAGCTTCTCGATGACATCGGTCTGGGCCTTGTCCACATCCTTGAGCTTGAGGCGCAGGCGCGTGATGCAGTGCGCGACAGAGCGGATGTTGTCCTTCCCTCCTACGTTCTCCAGGATCTGTTCGGCCAGATAGTCGTACTTTCCTTCTGCCATTGGTTCCTCCTTAAGACCTTTGGCTTCCCCCATAGGGCTCTATCAGGACGCGTCCTCCCACGTCCGGATATGCGGCTAGCGAGCCGTCACGAGACGGTTCACATGCATCATCAGATAGAGCAGCTCCTCATTCGAGCAGCTCCATCCGTAGGTATCAGCAAGGTATTGCTGTATCTTCTCGACACAGCTGTAGATATCGGGAAAATCCTCCGCCGCCTGTTCGAACAGCGAGCTGTTCTTGCTCTGTTCGCTCTCGCCATGCGAGAGGCGGGCCACAAGGTAGCGGAAATGGCCGACGAAGCGGTTGTAGGCATAGGAGCGGCGATCGAGCGTGACGCTGAGCTCGCTCTCGATGATCTTGGTGACCTCTTTCATGATGCGGGCGGTCTCCATCACCAGGTCGATGCTCGAGGTGTCTCCCGCCCCGCCCATCTCGCCGTTCACGATATGCAGGGCAATCGAGCAGGCCTCGCTCTCCGGCAGGTCTGCATCCTCGACGCGGACATTGACCATAGCGACACCGGTGCGGCCGATCCTGAGCTCGTTCGGGTAGACGAATGCCACTTCATTCTGGAGCGGATTCTGGACATCGATGCCTTCGCGGCGGCGCTCGATGGCAAACTGGATATGGTCTGCAAGGGTCACGACGAGATTGGGGTTGAGCTTGCACTCAAGCTCCATCTTTGCAAGATCGACGATATCGGAGGCAGCCAGAAGCACATTGTCGGAAAGCCCGGCAAGCGTGCCTGCCATGCCTCTGCTCACATCGAAGAAGATACGCTGCACTTCGTCGGTGGGGGTGATGTCGTATGGCATGTGCTTGAAGCCGACGCCCTTGCCGAACACGACGACATCGCGGCCGGAATCATCGATGCCGAGCGCTACGTTGTTGTTGATCTTCTTGACAAGGCGCATAAAAAATACCCTTCAGGCTTCTACGCGAGACGAGGACTTCGAGTCATGCCACACTTCGCGCAAGTAATGCCTCAAGGGATGAGTAACAATCTTGCTATGTATGTGATTCTAGCAGAAGGACATCCACTGTTTCCAGCAGATGTCCTTCATTTTCCGTTCACCGACAGAATCACTCCGTTCGTCAGAGCAGAGCGGAGCCTACGCCGTGGCAGAAGCTTCCTTCTCTGCCTGCTCCTTCGCTGCACATTCTGGGCAGAGGCCCTGGAAGATCGTAGCATGCGAATAGACGGTCCAGGGATAGCCCCCTTCCGCGAACGGACGCAGGTCGGCCGTTGCCTGGGCATCGAGCGTCTGGTCTTCATGGACGCCGACGTCCATGACCTTGCCGCAGCGGACGCAAATCACATGGGCGTGCTCATCCGTACGAAGGTCGAACCTCTCCCCGCCTGGCGCCTTGATCGAGAGAATGATGCCCTCGTCAGCCAGAAGGTGGAGATTGCGATAGACCGTGGCGCGGCTCAGATGCTCGTCGACCTTGTGCACCTCATCAAAGATCTGCTCAGCCGTCGGATGGTCGTGCCGGGAGCGCACCTCCTCGAGCACCAGCTGGCGCTGCCTCGTGTTTCTTCTCTCTGTCATGCTTCCTCATTTCCTGGGTCCAGAGCACAGCGTCTGGGTTCCGTAAAGCTTCGGAGAGTCGGGCAGAAAGTCCTTGACTTGCCGCTTCTCCCGTCTATCATAATAACTGTTCCTGATAAGAATGCAAGCACCCCTCTGGAACATGCTCGGCCATCGTAGCAGATGCATGCTGGTCAAATGTGTGTTTCATGCGGAGAAGCAGCTTCTCCATAAGACGTCTAAGGGAGACCCTTATGAGAGGAATTCCTGTTCGGGAACAGAAAGATCGGGACGGAAGCGCTGTCCCGGCAAAAGAGAGAGGAAATGCGCCATGAAGTTTGTATGCCCCGTCTGCGGTTACGTGGAAGAGTTCGACGGCGACGAGCTGCCTGCCGACTACAAGTGCCCCCAGTGCGGCTGCCCCGGCTCCCGCTTCACGAAGCAGGAGGGCGAGCTCACCTGGGCTGCCGAGCATGTCGTGGGCGTCGGCAAGGCTGAGGGCGTTCCTGAGGACATCATCGAGGACCTCCGTGCCAACTTCAACGGCGAGTGCTCCGAGGTCGGCATGTATCTTGCAATGAGCCGCGTCGCAATGCGCGAGGGCTATCCCGAGATCGGCATGTACTATCGCCAGGCTGCCTTCGAGGAGGCAGACCATGCATCCCGCTTCGCCGAGCTCCTCGGCGAGGTCGTGACCGACTCCACCAAGAAGAACCTCGAGATGCGTGTCGAGGCCGAGAACGGCGCCACTGCCGGCAAGACGGATCTCGCAAAGCGTGCCAAGGCTCATAACCTCGATGCGATCCATGACACGGTGCACGAGATGGCCCGCGACGAAGCCCGTCACGGCCGTGCCTTTGCTGGCCTCCTCAAGCGCTACTTCGGCTAGGCCACAACCTGCACTACCCTCTTCGGACAGGCCGGGATCCGCTCCCGGCCTGTCCACTTATATATGTCTGCTTTAGAGCTCAGGCTTCACCCGGTCGAGCGCAAGATGGTCGAGCCAGCCCCAGCGCGGATCGTCCATGGCCCCATAGATGGAAAGCCAGAGGGCAAGCGGCGCGCATCTGACCCTGTCATCGGCGCAGTCCAAGATCTTGCCGTCTCCGATGTAGAGGCCGATATGCCCATAGGTAAGCCCCTGAGCGCCGTAAGGGTGATGCTCCACCCCTACTGCCATGCCCACCTTGAGCTCTGCAAGATCGTCGAGCCCCAGGTACTTCCGGCAGAGCTCGAACGCATCTCCGTCCACATGCCCATATCCGAGACGCACAAATGCTTCTTCGATCCAGGCAGCACAGGAGCACTCCCCTGTCCAGGGCGTTGCATAGGCAAGCTCGACCAGGCGCTTCTGCGGTGCTGCAGCATCGGCAAGCGCCTCAGGCCCAGGCCCTCCCTGCCTGATTGCCGACTTTCCGAAGACCGTTGTTATGCCATCGGTGCTGAGCATGTTCCGGCGCTTCAGCTCCTCAAGGATGCGCCGCTCCAGGCGCGCATCCATCTGGGGAAATGTCGACATGTCTTAGTCTATTCCTGCATGAAGGAAGGAAGCGTGCCTGCATCGGCGGCACGCGCGATATCTTCGAGCGCTGCTGCGACTGCATCATCCTTCGAGGGGCCGATATGCCAGCGTGCTGCCTCCCTGATCTCAGGAGCTGCATTGGCAACAGCCACGCCATTCGGCACGGCTTCGATCATCGAGAGGTCGTTTTCCGAATCGCCGAAGCAGACGACCTCGTCGAGCCCCACGCCCAGGGCTTCCGCGAGCGCACGTACGCTCGAGCCCTTGTCCCAGCCGGCAGGAGAGATATCGATGAGCGGCGCCTTGAGGCTTGGCAGCACGAAGCCGAGCTCAGGCACTTCCTGCTTCAGACGGTCTCTGAGCGCGCACCTCTCCTCGTAGCTTCCCGATACATGGACATTGGCCTTGACGTAGCGGGCATGAGGGTCGAGCTTCGTCTCGACCCTGCCTGAGGACTCCGTGAAGATCGTCCTGTCCTGCCCGATCAGATCGGGCGCGCCAGAATAGAGCGTAGCCCTTCCATCACCCTCCACATCGTAGATGGCAAGAGCGGCGTGCCCCGTCGCATCGAGGATCTCCTGCGTGTGCACGAGCGCCTCAAAAGGAAGCTCCTTCACGCCGACCTCGCGTCCATCGAGATGGAGGATCTGGCCATTCGAGAAGGCGCCTGTCGCAAAGCAGGCCGCATCGTCTGCAAACATCCATCCCATGGCAGAGGGAATGCGTCCCGATACCGGCCCGAAGTGGATGCCATGGTCGAGGAGTGCATGAATCGCTTTCCTGGCACGTGCGGAAGCGCAGGGAGCGCCAACCGGGATGAGCGTATCGTCGAGGTCCGTGAGGATGAGCTTGATCACAGGCTGCCTTCTTCCGATGCATTTCTGAAGAGTTATGCGGGCTTCTATCATGGTAGCCGCCCACATCCTTAAAATGGGGCGAGAACAAGGAGATTGCGCGCACAGCCCACCTGCCTCGCAAACAGAGAACGTCTGCAGGGTATACAAACCTCCGAAATATGGCTGCGCAGAGCTGCGCCCCGAAGAGAAAGGATTCAAGGAATCCATGGCAAAGCAAGTCAAGATCATCATGCTCACCGGCTATCTCGGTGCCGGCAAGACGACCCTTCTGAACCACATCCTGAACAATGACCAGGGCATCCGCGCTGCTGTCATCGTGAACGATATCGGCGAGGTCAATGTCGACGCCTCCCTCATCAAGGACGGCGGCCTCTCGAAGACCGACTCCCTGATCCCGCTCACGAACGGCTGCATCTGCTGCACGCTCGCAGGCGACCTTGCAAACCAGCTTGACGGCATCGCCAAGTCCGGGGACTTCGATTACATCATCATCGAGGCTTCCGGCATCTGCGAGCCCATCCCCATCGCCTACACGATCTCGAACTTCTGCGACCAGTCCAAGACGGACGGCGAAGCCCCGCTCGATCTCGACAACATCGTCGCTGTCGTCGACTGCAAGCGCATGTACGACGAGTTCAATGGCGGCAAGGACCTGCTGCGCGACGATATCGAGGAAGACGATATCGAGTCGCTGCTGATCCAGCAGCTCGAGTTCTGCACCACCGTCATCCTGAACAAGAGCGACCTCGTGACGGAGGACCAGCTCTCCGAGCTCAAGGCTCTCGTCAGGAGCCTCCAGCGCGATGCAAAGATCGTCGTCGCCGACCACGGCAACGTGCCGATGGACGAGCTCCTCGATACCGGCCGCTTCGACTTCAGCCGCGCCTACAATTCCGCCGCCTGGATCGATGCAATGGATCACCCCGAGGAGCATGAGAACCCCGAGGTCCTCGAGTACGACGTCACGACCTTCGTCTACGAGCGCAGGCAGCCCTTCGACGTCGACAAGTTCAACGAGTTCCTGCAGACCTGGCCGGAGTCCATCATCCGCTGCAAGGGCATGTTCTGGTGCTCGCAGGATCCTGACATGTGCTACATCTTCGAGCAGGCGGGCCAGCAGGTCTCCCTCACGGAGAACGGCCTCTTCGTCGACTCTGCCCCTGAGGACGAAAAGAAGAAGATGATCGAGGAGAGCCCCGAGCTCATGGACGACTGGGATCCGGAGTGCGGCGACAGGATGACGAAGCTGTGCTTCATCGGCAGGCACATGGACAAGGATGCCCTCGTTGCCGGCCTCGACGCCTGCCTCGTTCCCTGGAAGCGCGACTAAGGAAGGCCCCGCTCCATGCATGTCCGAAAAGCAGGCCCGCAGGATATCCCGGCCATAATCAAGTCCTATGAGCTCGTCCACGACGAGGAAGAGGCAGGACGCACGACGATTGGCTGGGTCCGCAGCATCTATCCGGTCCCCGAGACTGCCCGGCACGCCCTCGATGAGGGAACGCTCTATGCGATGGAGGACTTCGTCGAAGGCGAGACGAGACTTGTTGCCTCTGGCATCATCAACCAGACGCAGGTGCCGGAGTACGCCCTCGCCCACTGGACGGAGGATACGCCGGACGACCAGGTGCTCGTGCTCCATACCCTGGTCGTCGATCCGCGCTACAAGGGCAAGGGCTACGGCTCTTCCTTTGTCGGCTTCTATGAGGAGGAGGCAGTCAAGCGCGGCTGCACAGCCTGCCGCATCGACACGAACGAGCGCAATGCTTCCGCCCGCAGGCTCTATGCCCGCCTTGGCTACAAGGAAGTGAGCATCGTTCCCTGCAACTTCAATGGCATCCCCCATATCCAGCTCGTCTGCCTGGAGAAGCTCCTCTAGAAGGGACAAAAGCGCAGCAAGGCCGCCGGAAGGGCAATTCCCTCCGGCGGCCTTCTTCTGCCGGCTGGAACCTGGCCGTCCCGGATATGCGCTCTTTCATGGGAAGTGGGTACAACAACCAGAAGCAGGAGAAGCATGCAGGAGGTGGATGAGCTATGTGCCACAGAATCGTGCCCGTGCAGATGGACGAGCTGCAGATGGCGCTCGACCTCTATGCAACGACAGGGCATGCCCACATCCCGAAGGACAACCCTGTGCCGAAGGATGTCTATCCCGGCGCGAAGCTTGCCACGATCGTGAAGGAGCCGAAAGGCGGCCTTACAGCCCAGGAGCTTGTCTGGGGCTTTGCGAGCACGCAGCCGAAGCGCCAGGGGCGCATCTTCAACACCCGTCTCGAGACAGCACTCTCCCAGCTGCGTGATGGCTATGGCATGTGGGTCGACCCCATCACCCGGGGCCGCTGCCTTGTACCGGTACGTGCCTTCTATGAGTCATGGACAGAGCCCGGCTCTCCTGCACCCGGCGAGAAGGTCGCTGTCCGCTTCGCGTCAGAGACCCACCGCATCTTCCTTCTTGCTGCTGTCATGCGCAACGGCGAGGTCTCGATCGTGACCTGTTCACCGAATGCCGATGTCGGCCCCGTCCACTCGAGGATGCCGCTCGTACTGGGACCCGGCGAGTCCTCGATCTGGCTCGGACCGGGCTTCCCGAAGCTCGCCGACCGCTCGCAGATACATCTTTCGGCAGAGACCATCCTGCCCCCGCAGAAAGGCTGATTCCATGCGCATCGCGCTCATCACCGGAGCATCGTCCGGCCTCGGCAGGCAGTATGCCCGCTGGTGCGCCGACCACAAGGCCGCAGACGAGATCTGGGCCATTGCCCGAAGGCAGGAGCGTCTCGAGGAGCTGAAAAGCGAGCTCTCCTGCCCTGTCCGTCCCATACCGCTCGATCTTGCCGACACGAAGAGCCTCGATGAGCTGGAGCATATGCTTGCGGAGGAGAAGGCGAAGGATCCTTCCTTCGAGGTGTCCCTCCTCGTGAATGCTGCCGGCTTCGGCAAGTTCGGGACATATGAGGACATGACAAGAGAAGAGGTCGACAAGATGGTCGACCTCAACTGCCGCGCTGTCGTGGACATGACACAGATCGCCCTTCCCTACATGGGCAAGGGAGGCCACATCATCCAGATTGCCTCGTCCGCCTCGTTCCAGCCGCTTCCCGGCCTCAACGTCTATGCTGCGAGCAAGGCCTTCGTGAGGAGCTATACAAGAGCCCTCCGCTTCGAGCTCAGGGGCAAGGGCATCTTCGTCACGGCTGTCTGCCCTCTCTGGGTCAAGACCGAGTTCATCAAGGTCGCCCGCGACACGAGAAACGGCCATACCGTGAACCATCCGTTCCCGCAGCTTTCTGCCGCCCACGTCGTGAACTGGTCCATGCTCGTGAACCGTATCAACTATCCCATTGCCACCTGCTGCATCACAGGCTTCATCATGCGCATCGCAGACAAGATCCTGCCAGCGCCCCTCATCATGTGGGCCTGGGAGGGGCTCAGAAGAATCTAGTCCTCTGCCGTCTCCCACGAGAACGGACAGAAGTCTTCCGGCTTCTGTGGCATAGTCCGCATCGTGAACTCGCCGTCCTGGCAGCTGATGGTGGAGATGGAGCCATTCGGCACCTTCATCGTGAGGCTTGCGATCTTCTTCGAGGCTGCGCTCACGCGCGAGAACTCATAGACACAGGAGCGCAGGAGCGCCCCATGGGCAACGACGAGGACGACGTCGCCGTTGCGTGCTGCCTTATACATCTTGCGGAAGGCACGCTCGACACGCCCGCGCACCTCTTCTCCCGACTCTCCTCCGATATCGGAGAAGTCTTGCTTCAAGAAGTGGCGGGCAAAGTCGAGACGGTGGCCCTTATAGGGCTTCCCATCGAGCTCGCCGAAATCGAACTCATGGAGGTTGTCGAGCGTCTGGATCTTGATATTTCGTCCTGCCACCACACGCTCAGCCGATGCCTGGGCACGGCCCAGAGGAGAGCACCAGACTGCTGCCAGCGGGATATCCCTGAGCGCCTCTCGTGTCCTGTCAAGCACAGGCAAGGTCTCGTCTGTCAGGGCAGAATCGACCCGTCCTCCCTGTATCACGCCGTCGCGGTTGAACTGCGTCTCGCCGTGGCGGACGTAATAGAAGACTACCCGCTTGCTCATGTTCCTGCCTTCTCCTGGACCTCGTTCACACGTTGAAGGATATACCACTCCCCCATCTGCCCTAAGCGGGCCCTTGCCCAAACGCCCGTCTCTGCCACAATAGAGATCGATAACCATTATGAACAAGAAGGAGCACCCTCATGTCTGAGATCGTCTTCATCGAGTATCCCCGCTGCACGACCTGCAAGAAGGCCAAGGCCTGGCTCGACGAACACCACGTCGCCTATACCGACCGCAACATCAAGGACGACAACCCCACCAAGGAAGAGCTCGATGCGTGGATCCCCGCCTCAGGCCTGCCGCTTCGCCGCTTCTTCAATACGTCAGGCACGCTCTACCGCTCGCTCGGCGTGAAGAAGATGCTCGACGAGGGGCTCTCCGAAGACGAGGCCACAACGCTTCTTGCCACCGACGGCATGCTTGTGAAGCGGCCGCTCGTCCTTGTGGATGGCGTTCCCCTGACACCTGGCTTCAAGCCGGCAGAATGGGAAGAGAAGCTCCTCTAGAACCAGCTCAATACCCGAAACCGTTCTTCCTCGTTGCACAATATTTATCGTAATACGATAAATATTCATTGCATTACAGCATGATGTCCCGTAAGCTTATGCCATGGTCCCCAAGAGAGGGAGGTCTTCCATGGACGAGAAGAAGCTTTCGGGATATCTCATGTCTGCCACCGCTATCGTCGCTGTCTGTCTGGCCATTGCAGTCATAGCCGTGGTTCCCGCAGCAGGCGAGGCAATCCTCTACGACTATCCGGAGTTCTCTGGCTGGTATATGCCGTGGCTTGCCTTCATCTGGCTCGCTGCCATCCCCTGCTTTGCAGCCCTTGCCCTTGTCTGGAAGATTGCCCAGGCAATACGTGCGGGGCAGGCCTTCGCCTCTGGCGTGGCGCATCTCTTGGCCGTCATAGCTAAGCTCGCGGCAGGAGATGCCCTCTTCTTCCTTGCCGGCAACATCGCACTCTTCTGCAAGGGCATGAACCACCCGGGCGTCCTTCTGCTGTCGCTTCTTGTGGTCTGCGCAGGCATTGCCGGCGCCGCCATCGCCTCTGCCCTTTCCCATCTCGTCGAGCGCGCAGCCGAGCTCCGGGAAGAAAGCGACCTCACGATATGAGCGGCAGGATCGTCTTCAACATCGATGTCATGCTTGCCAAGCGCAAGATGAGCGTCACCGAGCTGGCTGACCGTGTCGGCATCACCGTAGCGAACATGTCGGTCCTGAAATGCGGCAAGGCCAAGGCCATCAAGGTAAGCACGCTCGAGAAGCTCTGCTCTGCCCTCGGCTGCCAGCCAGGAGACCTTCTGGAATATCGGCCCGACGACAAGGAGTCCTGACCGGCCACACAATGCCATTTCCGGTATTGTTCTGACATCTCTCCAACGCTGCATGTCCTTACCTATGCCCTGCATCTTCTCCGCACCTGGAGGATGCAGGGCATTTCTATGGAGCGATCTGCCGCGAGCTATAGACCTTATCGATCCTTTACCTGCTCATATTGACACGTGTGTATATATACGATTTATACATTAATAACAGAGGGAAGGAGATGGACCATGGTCGACATACCGATCTCGAACAGCTCGGGGAAGCCCATCTACGAGCAGGTCGCAGAGGGGATACGTGCCCAGATCATGTCGGGCGACCTTGCGCCCGGAGAGCAGCTCCCCTCCATCAGGCAGCTCGCGGCAGACCTGAGGATCTCGGCGATCACGACGAAGCGGGCCTATTCGGACCTCGAGGCACAGGGCTTCATCGCTGCCGTGCCCGGCAAGGGCTCGTTCGTCGCGGAAGGCTCTGCCGGCCTCATCCGCGAGGAGCAGCTGAGGCTCGTGGAGGAGAACCTCGCGAAGGCTGTGGACAGGGCACGCACTGCAGGGCTTTCCCTGGAAGAGCTCCATGACATGCTCGACCTCGAATGGGAGGAATCATGAGAGAGGCATCCGCCCCCTCGCCTATGAGGGGCGCGCAAAGCGCTACCCCGCACTCACGGTCGGCCCCGTCTCTATATCCGTGCCGCAAGGCATGGTCCTGGGGCTCATCGGCGCAAACGGCGCCGGCAAGACGACCCTCATCCGTGCTGCGATTGGGCTCGTGAAGCCGGCGGAGGGAATCGGCCAGGACCCGAAAGCCCTCTCTGCAGCAGAGCTCATAGCCCTGAAGCAGCATGTTGCCTCTGTCTGTGCCGTCTGCCCCTATCCCGAGGAATACACCGCAGGAGATATCGTACGTATCGAGCACGGTCTCTATCCTGCCTTCGATCTGGCCTATCTGGAGGAGCTGCTCGAAAGATTCGAGCTTGCACAGAACGTCAGAGCCCTTTCCGGCATAACGGCAAAGAGCCTTTCGCGCGGACAGGGCATGAAGCTCCAGATGCGCTCACCCTCGCCTCGGGAGCCACGCTCCTGCTCCTCGACGAGCCAACCGCAGGGCTCGACCCCGTCGTACGCGACGAGGCGCTCTCTGTCCTGCGCGAGCATCTTGCCAAGACTCCTGATACCTCCATCCTCATCTCGTTGCACATCACGTCTGGCCTCGAGTCCCTTGCCGACCGCATCCTTCTTATGGATGCAGGAAAGCTCGTCTTCGCCGAAGACGCCGACGTGCTCGAGGAGCGCTTTGCGACGCTGGCGCTCAGAGCTTCCGATTTCGAAGAGAGGAAGGACGCACTCAGGGAGGCAGGAGCCACCCGCTGCCTGCACGAGGGCGGGCATCTGCTTCTCCTGATAGAGGACAGGAAGCGCTTTGCCTGTGCCTTCCCTGACCTTGCACTCGATACGCTCGCCCTCGACGCGCGTCTGCGTCTCGCTGTGAAAGGAGAGGAGATCTGATGATGAAGAGCCTGCTTCTCAACGAATGGATCACGTTCCGCCACGCCATGCGGGCCATGGCATTCACCCTTGCTGCAGTCACCATGATCCTCGCTGCCTCGTTCATGAACGACAGCTCGATGGATCTTGTCGCCCTTGTCAGTCTCTTCTCCACACTTGCGGCAATGGTTCCGCTCTAGATGTGCATCCAGGCCTTTGCATCTGATGAAAAGAGTCACTGGAGAGAGGCACTTCTTGCGCTTCCCTCTGCACCCCGAAGCCTCGTCGTCTCCCGCTACCTCTTCTGCCTCATGTCGCTTGCTATCTGCTTCGGGTTTTCCTTCGCAGCGGATTCCATGGCGGCGGCTATGCTCGAAGGCGCCCCATGGACCCTCGTCACAGATGGGTTTTACGACGGAATCCTCCTGCTTCCTGCTGTCATCCTCTGCTTTGCGCTTGTACTCCTGTCTCTTCTCATGCCGCTGCTCTATGCCTTCGGCCAGAAGGGGCTCGTGTCGATTCTCATCCTCCCCGCCATCGCGATTGCCGCCTCCTTCGCAGGTCCGGGCGCCGCAGCTCCAGCCGATTTCATCCATTCATGTCCCAAAGGCATGCTTGCAGCTGGCTTCATCTGCGCTGGCCTTGCGCTCTATGCTCTCTCCTGTCTCATCTCTTCCGCCATCCTGAAGCGCCGCTCGTTCTGAGGACCGACAGCCCAATCCCGCTCCATGCGAAAGGCCCGCACCACACGTAATGTGATGCGGGCCTTCCAACGGGGAGAAGGGAGACTTGATGCCTTACGGCACCATCATGAAGTCAGAAATCAGAGTGCAAGCGCCGATTCGAAGCGTGCTTCTGCAGCACGCCCCATGTACTGGCTTGCCATGAGCTGCCCTGCGCTCTGCCCCAGCGGCATGAGCTCATGGGAGCCAAGGAAAGCAATGAGGCCTTCGGGCATCATGCCGCCACGCGGCAGCTCGAAGAGGACAGAGCCCTCCGGCAGCGCCTCGTCTCCGGCATCGCCGGAAAGATTCAGGCCCGTATCCCTCGAGCGCAGATGCTCGACAAGCTTCATCTTCATGCCATCCCACTCGATCTCGATGCCAGAGGCATAGACGGCCACCTTTGGCTGGAGCGGGCCCGCCTGGGCAGCAAGCGTCTTCACAGCGAGCTTTGCGGGGCTCAGCACGAACATATCCTCCTGGCTGAGCAGGAGCGTCTCGAGCAGGGACGATTTCGTATGGAAGGTATAGCCGAAGCCGGCAAACGACTCTGCGACCCTGAGATCCACATCGTCCTCGAAGGTTGCTGCCCCTTCGCTCTCAAGCCAGACCTGGGCCCTGAAGGCAGATCCGCGCATGATGCTCTGTGCCAGGGCAAATGCATCGGAATCGAGATAGAGGCGACGCTTCTCGAAGCGCTTCTCAGCGGTGCCCTTCTGGCTGCGTGCCCAGAAGAGGAGCTCTGCGCATTCGTCCTGGGCCAGAAGATAGCTCTGTGCCCGTACAGCCGTAGCCTCTGCGTTCTTTTCATTCTGTGCCATCTCGTGCCTCCTGACGGATGCTCTTGTCTGTCTGTGCATGGCTCAAGGCTACGGGACGGAGCTTAAACACATCTGAGGCTTTCGTTTCCTCGCCGTATCGCGATGCAGTCGCGACAAAGGTTTGAGATAACTGAAAATCGCTGCCTTTGCCTATTTGTACCGTTTCCCGATTGCTGCTTGTAATCAGTCCTGTTTATTGATACTTATTTTGTGACATATGAACGAAGAACGCCATATGTCTCACCAGAAGCAGAACGAGAGGACTTCCCCATGAGCACGATCGTGATTGTCGGCGCCAACCACGCCGGCACGGCAGCAGCCAATGCGATACTCGACAACCATCCCGGAAACGACGTCATCATCTTCGACCAGAACTCGAACATCAGCTTCCTCGGCTGCGGCATGGCACTGTGGATCGGACGGCAGATCTCGAAGCCCGATGGCCTCTTCTACCAGACGAAGGAGCAGTTCGAGGCAAAGGGTGCAGCTGTCCACATGGAAACCCGTGTGGACCATATCGACTACGATGCCCAGATGCTCTATGCAGAAGGGCCCGACGGCAAGACGTATGAGCAGCACTACGACAGGCTGATCTTGGCAACTGGCTCTGTGCCGGTGCTTCCCCGCTGGGAAGGACGCGACCTCGAGAATATCCAGCAGGTGAAGCTCTTCCAGGATGCCCAGGCCGTAATCGAAAAGCTCAGGGATGAGGCAATCAGGCGCGTCGCCGTCGTCGGTGCCGGCTATATCGGTGTCGAGCTCGCCGAAGCCTTCCAGCGCTGCGGCAAGGAGGTCACGCTCATCGACCAGGCGCCGACCTGCGTCTCCTCGAACTTCGATGCACCATTCTCCGAGCGCATGGCAGAGAACCTCTCCTCCCACGGTATCCATCTTGCCTTCGGCGAGACCGTCGAGCGCTTCGAGGGCAAGGATGGCAAGGTCGCATCCGTCGTGACCGACAAGGGGACGCATGCAGCAGACCTTGTCTGCGTCTGCGTCGGTTTCCGTCCGAACGCAGAACTCTTCTGCGATGCAGGCTTCGCGACGCTCGGCAATGGAGCCCTTCTCGTCGACCACCATCAGGAGACCTCGAAGAAGGGCGTCTATGCCATCGGCGACTGCTCGAGCTGCTTCGACAACGCTGAAGACGGCGAGGCTGCCTATATCGCGCTTGCAACGAACGCTGTGCGTTCCGGCATCGTGGCTGGCCACAATGCTGCCGGAACCGCCATTGACGGCATCGGTGTCCAAGGGTCTTCCGGCATCTGCATCTACGACCTCAAGATGGTAGCGACTGGTCTCACCGAGGCCAAGGCGAAGAAGCTCGGCTATGACGCAAAGGTGAGCGACTTCACAGACGTGCAGAAGGCCACCTTCATCGAGACGGAGAACCCCGAGGTCACAATCAGGGTCGTCTACGACGGCACGACGAGAAAGGTGCTCGGAGCTCAGATGGCATCGACCTACGATATGAGCGCAGGCATCCACATGTT
>Ga0256406_1001264_pt1 | contig 41818 bp, 33 predicted proteins | sample RumenRJG_03DNA_FD_185986 | JGI IMG/M metagenome (GOLD analysis project Ga0256406, IMG submission 185986) | Bovine rumen microbial communities from Lethbridge, Alberta, Canada - RJG_03 | ecosystem: Host-associated > Mammals > Digestive system > Stomach > Rumen | place: Canada: Alberta | collected... | reverse complement strand
TTATCTGCTCGAGAATCTGTCCCGCCGTCCTCTCTGCCGCCTGATTCATATCAGTACAAAAGGATTCAGGACCGTCATATATATTGTTGTGCAGTACCCTCCTGAACTCAAGGTCTCCATCCGAAAGGCTGTCCCAATTCTTGTCCAGCTCTCTCGGACCTCCGCCCGCTCCGGGTATTCCGAATAAGCACTTCATTTTCGTCCCCAGTACAGTTATTATTCTCCGTTCAAATAGAGCAGGACGCACTTGGAGCATGCCGGCAGCAGGCCGCAACTCAGGCGCTTTCTCATCTCCGCCATGCGTTTGCCTTCCCAAATATCTTTTATGGATTCGTCCCCGATGTTTCCGACTCTGAATTCTCTGAAGAGCTTGCAAGGTGAAACCTCTCCGTCCTGAAGTATATCCATCCTGTTAAATGGTGCCAGGCACTTGCTCCTCTTTTGCGCGGTCATGCTACCACCCGCTATAAAGTCATCTATTTCTTCCGTCTCGAGTGTCGGCTGAAGCCTCACTCTTATATTCCAGCGCTTATTCGCAATCTTTTGCAGATCACCTTTCAGCGCAGCCACCTTTTCATCGGATACTCTGAATGTAAAGTCATGCCAGCTTGCCCTTGAGTAATCTTCTATTTCTATTATGTCTCCGAATCTCTTTTCAAACTCCGCATCCATTTCTTGCGCAGTCTCCGGAGATATGTACCATGGAAAGCTGAGGTAAAGAGTGTTGATGTCGAGCGTCTCCATGAACTCGCAGTAATCATACAAGCGCCCAACCATATCATCGCTTATAACGCAGCACACGGAGATCTCTCCCTTGAACTTTCCTTCGCGTGCCAGTTCTTTCATCATTCGTATATTGGAAACGACGCGGTCGAAGGTTCCCTCTCCTCTGATGGCGTCATTACATTCTCTGATGCCGTCCAAACTTATTAGCAGCACCAAGTTTTCCGAGATATCCAGTATGTCCTCCAGATGGTTTTCAACGAGCAGCCCGTTTGTGCAAATCGTGGTCCACCTGGGATCTTTCTTCAGCAATTCGCAAAGCTCGTGAAAGTGAGAATAAACCAGAGGCTCACCGCCCCAGAGATAAAGTCTGGTCTTTGCAGGCCTCGTGTATTCAAGGCATTCTTCCAGTTTTTCAATCGGAATCTCTCGCATGGCATGGCCTGTGCTGTCGTTTTTGAGAAAGCCGTCATCGTTCCACTCAAAACAATGCTTGCACCTTAAATTGCAGCGCCCTGTCAGGAAGAGCCCCATATCGAGCGGAAGGTACGGATTGTCTGCATCGTGAAGTTCAGCCTTTTTCCTGAACTCCATATTCTCCATGATTCGTCCGAACTCCGCCTTGTTCAGTTTTTTAATACTGCCAGCCTGATTGCTCATACTTCTAAATTATCTCCGAAACGCGCGTCAGTCCTTGCTGCGCATCCAGAAGTCTTTTCCTCATTTCTTTCAGCATCTCATCGGAAGCCTCTGCCGAGCCGAAGTCTCTGCTCGCTGCCTGCACAAATGAATCGAAGCCGATGCCAAATCCCTTCTCAGTCCAAAGCGCTTTGTTCTCTCCCTCATATGATGCGAGTTCCTCAGCGAATATCAGAGGAGTTACCGTTACGAGAGAGTCCGAAAGTGTCCCTCCGCCCGGTTTGGAAAGCACCGCAGCTGCTCTCTTCATGAGGATTCTGAGAGGATTGCCCTTTGAGTTATCACCGAGCTCATTCCATGAGTCCGATTCATATTTCAATATCCTCGGAAACTCTGCTCCATTTGCATCCGCCTTCCACTTAGGATCGAGCAGATAATAATCGTTGAGATTATCCGATGCCGCGCCGGATTTATATGCGTCGATTTCCTCGGGGTAGTAAAGCATTATATCCAAGCTGTATCCGAGCTCGTTTAGTTGACTAATCTTGGTCTGATACTCACCTATACCCCAGCCACCGCCGTGGACAAGAATGCGTCTCTTACTTAAATCCTTCTCGTCGCAGGCCTTTTCCGCAAGATCAGGCGATTCAAGCAAATGCTCCGCCGTCTTCCTTTCAAGATTAAAGAGCCATATCTCTTTAATTAAACCCGGCGCTGTGTTCTTCCACGAAAGAGAGTAACCGGCATCCATGTGAACGGCATAAAGCCTATCCCCGTAGTGAGGACAATATGCTGCAAGCTCATTCAGAAAGCCGGCCCAAAACCCGGAGAATGTAATAACTGCATCATATTTCTCGCTTGCAAGCCTTTCAAGAAGCCCTGTCGTGGCCTCTTCATCCATAGCTGCGACATTGCGTGTAGGCATGCGGTAGCTGATCTCAGCCAACCTAAAATCCTGATGAAAGCTCCTCTTGGTCTCCTCCATCACGGACTCTCTTCCTTCGTAGAGATCTTCCATGCAGATAATATCTGCCGTATCTCCTCGGCTCTCAAGTTCCTTTTTAAGTGAGACGGCCGGCACATATACTCCCAGAGCAATGCGCGAGCCAAGCAGCAAGTATCTCTTCATACTCCTCCTGCGTCCCTGCGGCAATCACATAATAAATCCTGACTCTTAGGCCTTCGGCATCCGCTCCGTCCCAGGTAAGAGGTGCCAGCGGTATGACGCCTTTGCCTCTCTTTCTCGTGTAAAGGATGCCCTCATCATCGAGCGATTTCAAAATCTTTTCAGTATTCGTATCCCCGGATTCATTTCTTTTTCCCTCTGTATATCCCAGCCTGCAATCCCTGCCGATTTTCTCTTGAAGGGCGAAGTTAAACCTGGAAACCGACATCCTCGGATTGATTTCAAGCAGAGGTATTATCTCGAAGCCTTTGCTTATCATGGAATCGATGCATGCATAGCCATGATATCCCTGCCTCGCCATGTCATCCGCTATCTTCATGACGGTATCGGAATAATCAGATGCTGAAATGAGCGCATATTCCGATTGCTCAAGCGGACCTGTACCAAGATAAGCATATCCCTTGCTGTAGTTCTTTTGATAAGCGTCTATATTTGCTCTGCCTTCCTTGTCAATTTGAAAAAGGCAGGAGAAATCCGTCTCCCTGTCCAATGCAGCCTCGAGTATGAAATCAAAATCCGTTCGACCATCCTCTTGCTGCTTTTTGAAATGCGATGTAATTCTTTCTGCAGTTTTGGCGCTTTCTATCAATAGCATGCCGCGTCCGGAGACGCCCATTACATCTTTTATTATCACACTGCCATGCTCTTTCAGCATTTCAGCAGTAACTTCTTCATATTCATCAATCGATCTCACGCGCACGCCCTTGGCGGGAAGATCAAATTTTTCTTTAAGCATATTGGAATATGCCTTGCTGTTCAGTTCTCTTATAAGAGAAAGCTTTGGCTCTTCACATTCGATACCGACTTCCTCGCACATTTCATAGTACTCGGGCACCAATGCGTAGTTTATTATCTTACTGCTCTTCAGCATCTTCCTCGCCGTTTCGTCCTCGGCCAGCCTGCTGTAGATAGATATGCTCTCTGCGTCGCCTTCAAAGCCTGTCGCACTCGGGCTGTAGTTCTGAAGCGAACATATTTCCCTTCCCCAATAGTCCAGGTAGGCCTCCGGGAGTTTCTCGGAAGTCACGAGTATATCGCCCTCATTTACCATGGCAATCGTAAGGCCGTCCATTCCTCTCATCAGCTGTCTGTTGCTTGGTGAGAATATATTTAGTGAAGGGAGCTCGAACGCATTATTGTCTCTCAATTTAGACTCCGAGTCGAACTCAGATATATACATTTTAGTGCCCATCCTAAGACTCCCCTTTTCCCTCATGCAGCATATCTATCATGAGTATATTCATGCCGAATGAGAACTGATAAGTAATATCGTTAGATAGGCTATGCACTATGCTGACTGATGCATCTCGGATGAGTTCATCGTCATCATCCTCATATAAACGGAATCTCTTAAACGGATCGAATTGTTGCGAGTTGTCCTGAAATACCAGCCTCGTCTTTTCTCCGTCGGTTCCTGCAAAGAGGTTTATAAGAAGATCTCTTTTCTTGCTGAACTTCACTCCATGCTCGAGCAACCTCGTCATGTTTTCTTCCGAAAGAAGTCTGCAGGCTATAGCGCTTTTCTTGTCCATCCGATTGCGACGGCAAAAATCGTCTATACTGCGAAGCGCAGCGTGCATGTCTTTATAGTTCGATATATAGCAGTTCTCACTGTCTTTGAAAATCTCGTTTTCATTGTACCAAAGGAAATCCAGGCTTTTTCTGCCCTGCTTCCAGCTCATATACGCACTGATTATAACAATCATCAGCGTTCCGAAAGCTGCTCCGATCGGGAAGCACGCCCATAGTCCCTTGGCCCCCAACTTATTCCCTAATAGGTAAATGACAGGAATCGAGACCAGTATTTCCTTTGTAAACAGAATTGCAAAGTTGACATTCAAACGCCTGAGACTCTGATACATCCTGAGCATAATCTGAAACGGATTGGCAATCATGATATAGACGGCATATGTTCTCAGGCAAATCACTGCGAGCTCAAGTCCTGCCTGCCTTGATCCGAATGCGAGCGCAACAGGCCTTGCAAGTATAAACAACAATATGCCTGACAGTATGCCGGCGATACCGCCTACCAATGTTCCCCACCTGGCTGTGCCTTTAAGGCCCTCTTCATTTTCCTCACCTGCGTATAGACTTGCCACCATGCCTGCCGATACGACAAAACCTGTGGTAATGAAGTCCACTAAACCGGAAGCTGAAAACAGTATCGATGTTGTATCCGATGCTGCAAGGCCTCCGACTGCAAACGATCTTTCCACCAAAATACTGTTTCGAACGGCCTCCATTAATATGAGAAGGCATGATGTTAATCCCGCACGAGATACGCTCTTCAGTATTCGAATGTCCGAAGGCTCCGTTGTATATTTTACAAAGCCGGTGCTCCTTATAGAAACGATGAGATATACTGCGGTAAGCCACTGCGCGAGTGCAGTTGCCAGACCTATTCCGTTGATGCCGGCATCGAAAACCGTAACGGCAGCGAGGTCGAACAAGAGGTTCAGACCTGCATTAATCAACGATGATGCTATGACCTTTTTCGATTCTCCTGCGAGCTGCAGGTACACAGAAAGAAATGAAATCAGAAGACAGGGAACGAAACCTATGGAAAGTCCCATGAGATACTTTGATGTTTCTCCCAGGAGTGCGTGGTCATTTGAGATAATGCCCGCGATTGTGCCGGTAAATGTATGGACCAGACCTGTCATCACAAGGCCCGTAATCATAAGAGTCTTGATGCACAACCTGTAGGTCTCGTTGACCTTCGAGAGACTTCCCCGTCCCATGAAATTGCCGGCAACACTTGCGCCGCCTACCGCAAAAAGTGTTCGAACGGCAGTCAACAGGTATATCACCGGAGTTGTGAATCCGATTACGGATATCATGTTCTCGCTGTAAAAGTTTCCTATTACAACGCCGTTAATAATTCCACTCAAATAAGGGATAAGCGCAGCCAGAAGCTGCGCCGGTAGTATCGTCAAGAACGATTCCCTTATTAATAATCTGGAATCCCATTTATCCATTTCTTAATTGCCGATCTACATTTTATCGCCTTAATTGCCGGCCTACATATTATCCGCACCGTACTGATGGAGCAGCTCGTGCTTGAGGTCCCAAAGAGGCTTCGAGAGGTCGACATAATATGTCTGCGGATTCTCGAATCTGAGAGTCTCGCTCCAAAGCGTGTCGATCTGCTTTTCACAGGTCTCTCTAATCTCTTCTATATCAGGTTCCTTGTAGACGAGTTTGCCCTTGTCGAAGATCTGAACGAGGAGTTCCTTGGCCTCGTAGTTTTCGAGCATCTTGCGCTTCCAAACTGCGAGCGGATCAAAGATCTCAAACGGACTGCCGTCAGGAAGCGGCTCATCGCGGAGCATTATAAGGTCGGCAAGAGCCTTGCCTGTCTCCTTGCTGAAAAATCTCACGAGTTTCTTAAATCCCGGATTTGTAATCTTCTCGATATTCTCGGACACCTTCATTCTAGGCTCGAGTTTCTCACCAGGCTTTCCTACGCCGGAAAGTTTATATACTCCGCCGAAAACAGGTTCCGACCTTGCGGTGATAAGTCTTTCTCCGACGCCGAAGGAATCTATCTGTGCGCCCTCCTGAATTACATCCCTGATGATGTACTCATCAAGAGAGTTGCTGACTACTATCTTGCACTCCTGCAGACCTTCTTCGTCGAGTACCTTACGACATTCTCTTGTCAGATATGTGATATCTCCCGAGTCAATACGAACGCCCATCCTCTCCGGTTTAAGTTCCTTGAAGACCTTGATGGCATTCGGAAGACCGGACTTAAGTACGTTATATGTATCGATTAGCAGCGTTGCGTTCTGCGGATACTGCTCTGTGTATACCTTGAACGCTTCGTATTCGCTGTCGAAGCTCTGGATCCAGCTGTGTGCCATTGTACCGAGCGCCGGTACGAAGTGGTTTCTGTCGGCAATCGTACAAGCCGTTCCCGCACAGCCTGCGATGTATGCAGCTCTCGCACCGTATACTGCGGCATCCGCGCCCTGTGCTCTTCTGGTCCCGAACTCCATGACAGGTCTGCCCTGTGCGGACCTTACAATCCTGTTCGATTTGGTCGCAATCAAGCTCTGATGGTTGAACTGCATCAGAATGAAAGTCTCCACAAACTGTGCCTGCATCAGAGGACCCTTGACTATCATGACCGGCTCATACGGAAATATAGGGTAACCCTCAGGTACCGACCAAACGTCGCATGTGAATTCTAAGTCCTTCAGATAATCCAGGAATCCCTCGCTGAACATATTCTTGGAACGCAGAAACTCGATATCCTCCTCCATGAATTTCAGCCTCTTCATGTATGCGATTATCTGCTCGAGCCCCGCCATGATGGCAAAGCCGCCGCCGTCCGGCACGCGTCTGAAGAAGACATCGAAGCAGGCCTCTGCATCGCGCTGTTCTGAGTTGAAATATCCGTTGGCCATGGTGATTTCGTAGAAATCCGTGAGCATGGTCAAATTGTAATCATTGAGATTTGCGAAGTCTTTTCTATCCATTTTCCTTACCTCTCGTGCACGCGGGCTTTTCAACAAGCAGATTGCATCGAACATATCTCTATATATCATGTCCGAGGCAGCGAACCGTGTCTATTCTGTCCGCTTCCGCTTAGCACTCATATTTTACCTTCTATCCCTTGAATTTGCAATTAATCCGTGTTGAGCAAAGCACGGCGCTGTGCTAAAATATTGAGGATTATGAGAGAGTTTACGATTACGGCAAATGACTCAGGCAGGAGGCTCGATCGCTTCCTGAGAAAATACCTCAGCGAGGCATCACTTGGCGATATTTACAAGTTCATTCGCAAGGATGTCAAGGTGGACGGTCGCCGCAAACCCGAGTCGTATTTATTAAACGAAGGAGAGGTTCTCTCCCTTTATATTTCGGATGAAGATCTCGTGCGTCTCAGCAGCGGACGCTTCGTGCTTGATGATGCGCGCGGAGATGATAACGTACGGACCGCCGGCATATCTGCCGCAGGCGTAAAAACAAGCAGAAACTTCGACCTTGTCTTTGAGGATGACAATATTCTGATTGCTAACAAAGCCTTCGGACTTCTCACCCACGGTGACCGAAATGAGAAAAAGGACCACCTCGCAAACCGCGTTAAGGATTACCTGATAGCAAGTGGTGCATATAATCCTAGGACCGAAAAGGTTTTCACGCCCGCACCGGTCAACAGGCTGGACAGGAACACGACGGGCATAGTGCTCTTCGGTAAGACGGCAGAGGCCATGCGAGACCTAACCCGCATGATAAGAGAAGACGAGATTCGTAAATTCTACCTGACCATAGCCTGCGGTGAGATAAAGGAGGAAATGTATCTTACGGGCAGCCTTGTAAAGGATGAGCGTTCAAACAAGGTCAAGGTAAGTGCGTCATCTGATAGTAATAACTCAGATACTAATTCCGACAATGTAAAAGGTATAGAGACCATCGTCCGGCCGAGGGATGTCATAAGGACCGAAGACGGCTTCACGGTGACTCTATGCGAGGTCGAACTCGTGACAGGCCGCTCTCACCAGATAAGGGCGCATCTTGCAAGCGTCGGACATCCTCTGATCGGTGACAGCAAGTACTCGCTTAAAGAGTTTGCCGATATCAACAAGTATTGCAAACAGCAATTCGGGCTCAGCACCCAGCTCCTGCATGCATGCAGAATTGAGTTTACGGAAAGTGAGCCGGAGGATGCGGGCTGTCTGGCATACCTTAAAGGAAAAGCCTTTGACTGTAATGTCCCGACGAGATTTGCCGAAATATACTATGGACTCGGCGGAAATAGCATATAATTTAGAGGACAAAGATTAAGAAATACCATAGGGAATGTTTTAGGAGATAAAAATGGAAGATAATAAATACGTACAAGAACCGGTGCCATACAAGAGCAGCAAGAAGTCCGATGTCGAGGTCAATCCCGAGGCTGCAAAAAAACCTGCACCTGTTCCGCGCTCTGTCCATCAGGTGACGGAGCCAAGGCACGCCGCGCCGGAGATCAATGACGGAGGCGGAATGGCAGGTATTTTGAAGAGTCTCGCGGTGGATGTAATAATCGCATGCTGTCTGGCGGGAGCACTCCTTTATTTCATTCGCCCGACCATAGTCAGACAGTCTTCAATGGAGGATACCCTGCACAATAACGACTACATGATAATGTACCGTCAGGCGTATAAGAACAGCGATCCTGAGAGAGGTGACATAGTCATCTTCCAGAGCGATCTTCCGAACGATGTCGGCGAAGGAAACAAACTTCTGATTAAGAGAGTTATCGGTCTTCCGGGTGATGAGCTTGCCATCAATGATAACCAGCTCTACATCAATGGTGAAGCTTACCACGAGGACTACCTCAAGGACGGATATACACCTATAGTCGATGTTCCTGCAGAGGGAGAGACCTTTACGGTTCCGGACGGTGCATATTTTTGCATGGGTGACAACCGAGCAGGCAGCATGGATTCGAGAGACGTCAGCGTCGGATGTGTGAGCAAGGATTTGATTAAAGGAAAAGTCGTAATCAGGCTCTTCCCGTTCAATAAGATACAGCGTTTCTAGATGAGTTGATTATTAATTGCTCGCTGCTTGACGCGGCATACCGGCTTCGTCTTCGAGCCGCCGTAAACTGCCGCTTGTGCGCTCGCTAATTACACTTAAAAAGATGGGGAAAAGATCTAAAAAAGTTGTTGCGAATAATAAAAAAGCGTTCCACGATTTTCATATCGAGGAGCGTTTTGAAGTGGGCATAGTTCTCACGGGAACGGAGATAAAGTCCATCAGAGCAGGCGGCGTGAGCATCAAGGAAAGCTACGCAAAGATTACCAATAAAGGAGAGCTTATCATAACGGGTATGCACATCGCGCCATACGAGCAGGGCAACCGATTCAATGCCGAGCCTATGCGTGTTCGTACCCTTCTCATGCACAAGAAAGAAATCAATAAGCTCTACGGCACTCTGAAAACTCAGCAGGGTTTAACGCTAATTCCGCTTTCGGTATATCTTGATGAGAACGGACGCTGCAAACTTGAACTCGGGCTGGCCCGCGGAAAGAAGCTCTACGATAAGCGTGAGGCTGACGCGAAGCGTGACGCCGAGCGCAAGATGGATAAGGCTATAAAGGCATCAAGAAACCGCTGATATGCGGTTTTTATTTTTTCCGATATTTCTATCGAAATTCAATTACGAAACATTCATATATTGATAATAATTCGCCATATCACATATGTATAATAATAGTTGTATGTAATTCATCAGCAATGAAATGAGAGGTAAGGAGTATGCTTAACAAATTCTGCAAGAAACCCCTTTACGAAGTTACTAAGACCCTGGCCAAGGTTGCAACAGGCGCAGAGCCTGCCGAGATGGTCATCAAGAATGCCAAGCTCGTCAACGTGTGCACCGCCGAGATTCAGGAAGGAATCGATGTTGCGATTTCCGATGGAAGAATTGCCTTAGTCGGTGATGCGAGCCACTGCATAGGTGATAAGACCAAGGTAATTGACGCTGCCGGACAGTATATAGCACCTGGCTTTATGGATGCTCACATCCATGTAGAATCAGCGATGCTGACCGTGCGAGAGTATTCAAGGGCAGTTGTGCCTCACGGCACAACGGGCATATTCATGGATCCGCACGAGATATGCAATGTCTGCGGACCGGATGGCGTAAAGGCCATGATTGAGGATGCCAAAGGCAGCCCTCTCAAGGCTATGGCAAATGTTCCGTCATGTATTCCGGCAGTCGCGGGATTTGAGGATTCGGGTTGCGAGATAGGACCTAACGATGTTCGCGAGATGATGACATGGGACGGCATTATGGGACTCGGTGAGATGATGAGTTTTCCGAATGTAGTCGGTGCAGAGCCAAACATTCATGGAGAGCTTGCTGAGACCCTCAAGGCCGACCAAGTAATCACCGGCCATTTCTCCATCCCGGAAACGGGTCCTGCCTTAAACGCCTACATCGCATCCGGAGTCCGCTGTTGCCACGAATCGACTCGCGCAGAGGATGTGCTCGAAAAGATGCGTCGCGGCATGTATGCACTGCTTCGCTACGGCAGCGCATGGCACGATATGCCTATTATCATCCGCGCTATTTTAGACAACAACATAGATGACAGATTTGCCTGCCTCGTCTCCGATGACAGCCACGCAGACACGGTGCTGAACGAAGGCCACCTTGATGAGATTGTTCGCCTTGCCATCAAGGAAGGACTCGATCCTATCAAGGCGATTCAATATGTTACCATCAACCCTGCCACATGCTTCCGTATGGATCACGAGATGGGCAGCATAGCTCCGAATAAATGCGCAGATATCGTATTCTTCGATGACTTAAAAGATATACGCATTACCCGCACAATTATCGACGGTGATGTCGTGGCCGAGGACGGCAAACTGGTAGTTGAAATGACTCCTTCCAAATTCCCGGATGCCTGCTATAACACTATGCACGTCGGAGAAGATGTAAGCGCCGCGACCTTTAAGATTGCGGCCCCTGAGTCTTCAAGCGGAGCAGTCAGCGTAAAGACACGTGTAATAGAGATCATTCCGAACCACGTAGGCAACTACGAGAGACTTATAGACCTCCCTATAGTAGAAGGATGCGTCGAAGCCAAGCCTGGGGAAGATGTCATGAAGCTGGCAGTATTCGAAAGACACCATGCAACAGGCACCAAGGGCCTCGGCTTTGTAAAAGGCTTCGGATTCAAGAAAGGCGCAATGGCACAAACAGTAGCACACGATGCTCACAATCTTCTCGTCGCAGGCACCAATGATGAGGATATGGCACTTGCTGCCAACACCCTTATAGAATGCGGCGGCGGTATGTGTGCGGTTGCGGACGGCAAGGTGCTCTCTCTTATGCCGCTACCTATCGCAGGCATCATGAGCGACAAGTCAGCCAAGGAAGTTGCGGATATGACTGAGGAGCTCGATAAGGCATGGAAGGAAATGGGCTGCGTTATCAACTCACCTTACATGACCATGGCTCTCATGGCCCTGGCCTGCCTGCCTGAGCTCAGGCTCACAAATCGCGGCATGGTAGATTGCAGAACCTTCCAGTTCATTGACCTATTTGCAGACTAATAATTCTTGAAAAATGTGCACGTAAAAACCGCCTTTCGGCGGTTTTTTGATGTCTTACTATGCCTCTGCAGATGCAGCTGCCGCTTCTTTTGCTTTGGCAGCCTTGGCCTTCTTTGCGGCTGCAGCCTTTTCTGCCGCCTCCTTGGCAGGCAGTTTCTTGAAGCTGTTTATTGCGCCTGTCGGACATACCGCAGCGCAGAGTCCGCAGCTCTTGCAGTTGGCGTAATTGATTCTCGCAAGATTGTTCTCAACAGTAATTGCATCGAAGTTGCAGACAGTCGTGCACTTCATGCAGCCGATGCAGGCGTTGTCGCAGTTCTTTCTGGCGACTGCGCCCTTGTCCTCGGATGAGCAAAGGACGTGCACCTGAGCTTTTTGAGGCACGAGCTTGATGATCTTCTGCGGACATGTCTTGACGCAGGCGCCGCATGCCACGCAGTTTTCTCTGTTAACTACCGCTACTCCGTTTACAACGCCGATGGCATCGAAGGCGCATGCCTCCTGACAGTCACCGAGTCCGATGCATCCGAACATGCAGGCGTTAGGAGATGTGAACCATCCCTTGGCTCCCTTGCATGAGCTCATGCCCTGCCAGTCAAGTACCGTGCGGGACGCCTCGCAGGTGCCGTTACAGAGCACCTGAGCTACCTCAGGCTCTGCTGATCCGGCGGATCTGCCGAGGATCTCAGCTATGGCCTCGGCCGTGGCTGCACCGCCCGGTGAACACATAGTGCATGAGAGCTCTTCGTCAGCCACGAGGTTCGCGGCATAGTCATCGCAGCCTGCGAACCCGCATCCGCCGCAGTTAGCTCCCGGCAGTGCCTCCCTTACCAGGGTGACTCTCTCGTCAACCGCCACATGGAATACCTTGGATGCGAATACCAGAAGTGCAGAGCAGATAAGACCGATTACCGCAACGAGCAGTACAGGTGTCATAATACCGTTCATCTCTCCACCTCCTTATCCCTGGAACATTCCCGTGAAGCCCATGAATGACATAGCCATGATGGAAGCCGCAACGAGGATGATGCCAACGCCCTGGAACGGAGCCGGGATGCCATCCATATTGTTGAGCTTTTCCTCACGGATGCCTGCGAAGAGGACCATAGCCACCATGTAGCCGACGCCCGCTCCGAAAGCATACACTACGGACTGCAGGTAAGAATAGCCGTAACTTATTGCGTTGATCGTAGCACCGAGAATAGCGCAATTAGTTGTGATCAGCGGGAGGAAGATACCGAGCGCTTTTTGAAGTGCCGGCAGATACCTCTTCATGAACATCTCTACGAACTGTACGAGTGCCGCGATAACGAGAATGAATACCACCGTCTGGAGATATTCGAGTTCAAATCTCTTTAAGACCTGCATTACAGGCCATGTAACGAGCTCAGCAATAACCATTACGAAGACAACCGCGCCGCCCATTCCGACGGATGAACTCATCTTGTTGGATACTCCGAGGAACGAACATATTCCCAGGAACTGCGACAGTACGAAGTTATTTACGAGGACTATCGCCATAAAGATAATGATAAGTTGTGTCATGTCTTAGTCCTCCTTTCTATACTGCCTCGGCAGTCTTGGCTGCCTTCTCCGCTGCAATTTCCTCATTGGCCTCAGCCGTATTGCACGAATTGTACATCGGGCAAAGTCCGCAGCTGAATCCCTTGGCCTTGAGGGCTCTTCCCTTCGTTGCCGCCTGCATGATGGCAATCAGCACGCCAAATACGAAGAATCCGCCCGGAGGGAGATTGAAAAATCCTATCGAGAAGTTCGGGATAATCGTGAAGCCGAGCAGGCAACCTGTTCCGAAGAACTCTCTGATAGCTCCCATAGCTGCAAGTGCCAGAGTGAATCCGAGGCCCATGCCGATGCCGTCAAAGAGCGAATCGATGACGGTGTTCTTGTTGGCGAAAGCCTCGGCACGTCCGAGGATAATGCAGTTAACTACGATGAGCGGGATGAACACGCCCAGCGACTTGTTGATATCCGGCGCATAAGCCTGGAGCACGAACTGCACCAGAGTTACGAAACCGGCGATTACTACAATATAGCAAGGAATTCTGACCTTGTCAGGAATTACCTTACGAAGCAGCGATATTACGATGTTGGAACAAATCAGTACCGCTGTCGCCGAAAAGCCCATGCCGAGCGCATTGATAAGCGAGCTCGATGTGGCAAGGAACGGACATGTTCCGAGAAGGAGAACAAGTACCGGATTTTCCTTTATAAGTCCGTTGGCCAGTATGGCAAGTTTGCTTTTCTTTTCCATTACTTGACACCTCCCATCTCCTTGTACTGCTCAAGAGCGCAGTATACAGCTTTGTGGATGGCTCCCGAGGAAACGGTTGCGCCGGTCACCGCATTGACCGAAGCGTCCATCTTGACCTGATCGCTCGTAAGTTCAGTCAGCCCTCTGTATTGATTGAGGTGACCTTCTTCCTGAGCCTTGGTGCCTACGCCCGGCGTATCGGCGTGGTCTGTGACCTTTACGCCCGTAATGGCTCCGTCCTTATCTATGCCAACCATGGCTGTGAGGTTGCCGCCATACGAGTTGGTGATAACCGTTACCACCATTCCCGCACCGTTGTCGGCTGTGTATGTTTCCAAAACGTATACCTTGCCCTCTTCAAGAGTGTAAGGTTTTGCGTCTGCTTCCGTAAAATTGTCCGCATCCGGAAGGAGTTCCTTTCTGGCCTCGCTTGCAGCCTTGGCAGTGTTCTCGGCAATTATCGGAGAAGTGATGCCGTAGGTGAATGCGAGTGCGAACGTGACCGCGAAGCAGATTGCCACCAGTACGAGTACAGGCGAAATGAAATCTTTGAAAGCGCTGTTCTTAGTTTCCATTCTTTGCACCTCCCTCCTTCAGATAGAACTTGTAGGACAGGTTATTCAGAAGCGGCGTGCAGAGGTTCATCAGAAGTATCGAGAAGGACACGCCTTCAGGATAAGATCCGAAGAGCCTTATTGACATCGTGATGATGCCGCAGCCGATTCCGAAAATAAGCTGTCCGAGCGGGAGTTTAGGCGAAGTGACATAGTCAGTTGCCATGAAGAACGCTCCGAGCATCACACCGCCCGCAAGCACGTGGAATACCGCCCAGTAGAGCGAACCCGTCGCAATAAGTCCGATCAGGAATACCGTTCCTATAAATGCGCAAGGAATAATCGGGCTGATTACCTTGCGAACTATCAGGTAGATGCCGCCGATTAAAAGAGCCAGTGCGCAAACCTCTCCTGTGGATCCGCCATGGAATCCGAGGAACATGCGAAGGAGGTCAGGGATCTGATCCTTTGTACCCTCTGCGTAGAGTGCGAGAGGCGTTGGGCCCGTGACAGCATCCGCAGTCTCCGACAGCCTTGTGACAGGCCATGTCGACATATTGCCGGCAAAGGAAACGAAGAGGAAAATCCTGGCCGTAATGGCCGGGTTCGAGAAGTTCCTTCCGAGGCCTCCGAAAAGCTGCTTGACAACGATAATGGCAAATCCGCATCCGAGGATGGCCTGCCAGACCGGGAATGATGACGGCACGTTGAACGCAATCAGAAGTCCCGTCAGAGCAGCGGAGAGGTCTCCTATTGTTTGTTTCTTATGTGTTAACTTGTTGTATCCATACTCGAAAAGCACGCTGGCCGCAATGCATACGATTGTCAGCAGCAGAGCTCTTAATCCGAAGATGTAAACACCGGCGACCCACGCAGGAACGAGTGCAAGTATGACTGCTCCCATCAGCCTCGTGGTATCCGACTCGGTTACGATATGCGGTGAGGAGGATACTATCAAATTGTCATGAAATTTGTTTTCCATATTAACTCGATGCCTCCTTTACCATAAATTTCGCAAGTTTGTTGGTAAGCGCAAGAGGTCTTCTGGCCGGGCATGTGTACGAGCAGCTGCCGCACTCCATGCACTGCATGACCTTAAATCTGTTCAGCTTATCCACATCCTTGGCTTCGTATGCGTCTGCGAATATGCTCGGCATAAGTCCGAACGGGCAGGCTGTATGGCAGCGCTGGCAATTCAGACAGGCCGTCTCTTCCTTGACCTCAGCGAGTTCCTGACTGAAGCAGAGAATCGCAGAAGTGTTTTTCATTATCGGAGAATCATCTCCCTTTGTGGCACGTCCCATCATCGGTCCGCCCATGATAATCTTGCGAGGCTCTTTCTTGTAGCCGCCGCAGAACTCAATTATATCGGCAATTCTGGTACCGATAGGAACAAATACGTTCTTAGGCTCGGCGACCGCATCACCGTCCACCGTGACTCTCCTGCGGATAATAGGCATGCCGGTCTTGAAGTACTCGGCGAGTACACCTACGGTCGAAACGTTGTCGAGTATGACTCCGAGCTGAGCCGGGAGAACTCCGGCGTCCATGGTCTTACCCGTAACCTCATAAATCAGCACGCGCTCAGCTCCCTTTGGATAGCTGGACGGAAGCGGTACGATCTCAATGTCGGCAAGTTCGTTTTGCTCAATAAGTCTCTTCATATTGGCGATAGCATCAGGTTTGTTGGTCTCGATTCCGATAAAGCCCTTCTTAAGATCAAGGAACTGCATGATAAGCTGCATGCCGTCGAGGACGTCCTGACCGTTCTCTACCATTTCTCTGTTGTCTGTTGTGATGAAAGGCTCGCACTCTGCGGCATTGACCACGAGGTACTCGCACTCATCAAGGTTCTTAGGGTTCAGCTTGACGTGAGTCGGGAAGGAAGCTCCTCCCAGTCCTACCATACCGCTGTCTCTTGCAGCTTTGACGAACTCCTCAAAGCTGCCGACTTCAGGTGGTTTGACTTCTTCGCTGACCTCCTGTTTTTTGTCAGTCTCGATCACAATATGTGTCTCGAAGCCGCCCATGGAACCGCGGACCTGATCAATAGACTTGACCGTGCCGCTGACGCTCGAAAAGATAGGTGCACTTACAAAGGCTTCGACGTCGCCGATCCTCTGTCCTACCTTTACATAATCTCCCGCCGCAACGAGAGGTGTGCAAGGAGCGCCGATGTTCTGGGACATGCTGATGCTGACTTCATCCGGAACCGGCATCGTCACGGTCTCACTCGCAGCCGTGTTCTTGTGATGCGGCACATGGATGCTAGGCAAATGTTTCCTTTGGCTCATCCCTTTAGAAAACTCCTTTCGTAAAGTAACAATATCTGTACTGCACTGCGACCCTTCATACGCGTTTTAACTGTAACTTAATACATTGTTAAGGCGCACAAAAAGCGCATTTTTTAGCGTGTTCATTATATATCATTTGTTACAAAAAAACACGTTTTGATATAAAATACACAGACCCTTGCACTGTGCATTTTTCAAAGCAATCGCGTTAAAAAAATGTCGCAAGTTTATACATTTCAAGATTGTCCGCCATATATAATTGTACGCTTCTGCAAATTGCTCTAAATAAATATCGTGCATAAGTATTCAAAATAGTGCAAGAAAACTCGGAGATGCTATTGACTTGTTCGTTCTGTATTTTTATAATATTCATGTTATAAATATACATTTTTATGGAGGAAGACTATGGGAAACAAACAATATAAGAAAATTGTCCTCGCATATTCCGGAGGACTGGACACATCAATCATCATTCCTTGGCTCAAGGAAAACTACGACGATCCAGAAATCATCGCAGTTGCCGGTAATGTAGGCCTCGGTGATGAGCTCGAAGGACTCGAAGAAAAGGCTCTTAAGACAGGCGCAAGCAAGCTCATCGTTGCAGACATCGCAGATGAAATGGTGGAAGATGTTGTAATTCCGTGCCTTAAGATGGGTGCTGTCTATGAGAAATACCTGCTCGGAACCGCTTTTGCAAGACCTGTAATTGCCAAGAAACTTGCAGAGGTTGCCCTGGCAGAGAATGCTGATGCAATCGCACACGGCTGCACAGGAAAAGGAAATGACCAGGTAAGATTTGAGCTTGCTCTCAAGCACTGGGCTCCGGGAATTCCGGTAATCGCTCCGTGGAGAGAGTGGGACATCAAGTCAAGAGATCAGGAAATTGACTTTGCCGAGGCCCACAATGTTCCTCTTAAGATAACAAGAGAGACCAATTACTCAAAGGATAAGAATCTCTGGCACCTGAGCCATGAGGGTCTCGATCTCGAGGATCCGTCCAATGAGCCTCAGTATGAAAAGGAAGGCTTCCTTGAAATGGGAGTCTCCCCTATGCAGGCACCTGATGAACCTACATATGTCACCATCGGCTTCGAGGCGGGAGCACCTGTATCCCTCAACGGAGAAAAGATGAAGGCCTCCAAGATTATCGAGGGGCTCAACAAGATCGGCGGAGCCAACGGCATCGGAATTCTCGACATCATCGAGAACAGGCTGATCGGTATGAAGGTGCGCGGCGTCTATGAGACACCGGGAGGAACTATACTCTATTTTGCACATGAGAGGCTCGAGACTCTGACCATGGACAAGGAGACCAAGCATCTCAAGGATAAGCTCGCCGTCGACTATGCGGACATGCTCTATAACGGTAAGTGGTACTCTCCTATGCAGGAGGCTCTGACGGCATTTGCCAACGAAGCCAACAAAAACGTTACAGGTGAAGTCAAACTAAAACTTTACAAAGGCAATATCATCCCAGCCGGCACGACATCGCCTAACTCACTCTATTCCGAGGAGCTCGCTTCATTCGGAGAGACCGCATTCGACCACTCACAGGCAGGCGGCTTCATCGACATCTGGGGACTTCCTACTCTCGCGCAGGCACTCCTCAAGAGCGGCAAACTGTAGACAGGAAAGATTAATCAACACAAGATAAGAGATAAACATGGATAAACTTTGGGCAGGAAGGACTGCCGGTACAACAGCAAATCTGGTTGACGAGATCAATTCATCGATCGCCGTCGACAGGAGATTATATAAAAGAGACATCGCGGGTAGCATAGCTCACGCCAAGATGCTTAAAAAGCAGGGCATTCTATCTGAAAAGGATGCCGATGCCATAGTAGCAGGCCTCGAAGGTATCGAAGCGGATATCACTTCAGGCGCACTCGAAATAAGTCCTAAGGCTGAGGACATCCACATGTTCGTGGAGCAGGTCCTCACCGACAGGATAGGCGATGCGGGAAAGATGCTCCATACCGCAAGAAGTCGAAATGACCAGGTCGCGCTTGACACCAAAATGTATTGTATAGAGGAGTCTGACAGCGTAAGCGCTCTATTATGCGAGCTCATGAAGGTGCTGGCAGACAAGGCGGAGAAAAATCTCGATGTAATAATGCCGGGATACACACACCTTCAGCACGCGCAGCCGGTATCCTTCGCACAGCATCTGATGGCCTACGCCATGATGTTCGAGAGGGATCTCGGCAGACTTAGCGACTGCAAGAAGAGGATGCTCGAACGCTCCCCTATCGGAGCCTGCGCACTTGCGGGCACGACCTTCGATATCGACAGGGATTACGAGGCGGCTCTTCTCGGATTCAGCGGTATCTCCATGAACAGCATGGATGCCGTATCTGACAGAGATCACTTCGTAGAGCTCATGTCGGCGCTTGCCGTAATCATGATGCATACCTCGAGGCTTTCAGAGGAGATTATCATGTGGGCCAGTTCGGAATTTAACTTCGTGCAACTGCCGGATGAGTACACTACGGGTTCATCCATAATGCCGCAGAAGAAAAACCCGGACGTTGCCGAGCTTTGCAGAGGTAAGACGGGTCGCGTATACGGCAATCTCATGTCGATACTTACAGTCCTGAAGGGTCTGCCTCTCGCATACAACAAGGACATACAGGAAGACAAAGAACCTCTCTTTGACTCCGTGGAGACAGTAAAGCTCTGCATAGAGGCTTTCATCGAAACGGTTGAGGTTATGGAGGTTAATCGGGAAAGCATGTACGAATCCGCCAAGAAAGGATACGTCAATGCGACCGACCTGGCCGACTACCTTGTTGTCAAGGGAATGGCCTTCCGCGATGCATATAATATCTCGGGAAAAATCGTGTCGTACTGCCTGGGAAGAGGCTGTGCTTTGGAAGACCTTCCTCTCGAGGAGTATAAACAATTCTCCCCTCTCATCGAGGAAGATGTGCACGAACGACTTTCTCTTCACACATGCGTCGAAAAAAGAAACTCGGCCGGCGGCACGAGTTCAGCTTCAGTAAAAGATCAAATTGAATATATCAGGTGTATTCTTAAGGCGCAGCAGTAAGGCCTATAGTCTTCGAATAATACTCTCGATTTGTTCTTTCTTGCGGGCATTGTATGCCCGCTTTTTTTCTTCGAAATAATTGTTGCCTTCAGAGTCTATGGTTACAACAAGAGGTCCGAATCTATGGACCTTAAGATGCCAGACGGCCTCCGGCATGCCGAGATCGAGCCATGAGACATCACTTATCTCATCTACGGCGACAGCGCCGACCACGGCACATCCCGCAGGCGCAGCGCAGTGAACAGCGCCGTATTCCTTGCAGGAATCGGCAGTGTCACTTCCCATGCCGCCCTTTCCTATTATCATCCTCACGCCTGTCTTTCGGATGAAGTCCTTTTCAAACTTTTCCATGCGCATCGAAGTGGTCGGACCTATGGAGACAAGTTCGTATCCGTCAGCAGTTTCCTTTACAATCGGACCGGCATGAAAAAGAGCCTTTCCTTCTATATCTGCAGGAAAGTCCATTCCCTCAGCTACCACTCTAGCATGCACATCGTCCCTTCCCGTCAGAATATCTCCCGAAAGATAGAATATCTCTGAAGTACGAAGGCCTTTTATATCCTCATCCGTAATAGGTGTTTTGATTATTTTCTTACCGTCTTTTATCTCGGTCATTTCTGCCTCTTCTTACTCTACAAATCTGTGCTTTCTCCTATTTCACAAAGCTGCTGTGAGTCTTAGACTCGAAGTTCAGCTTACTGTCAAATACTATTCTCCCTCTTCTGTGACACCAGCATCCGAAGCTTACGGCCACGGCTAGAGTCGCCGGATGGCGCACAGTGTTTACCAGATTTACTCCTATGACGGAGCTGTCACCTCCAAAGCCCTGGGGCCCTATACCTACTGAGTTCAGGCCTTCCTCCAACAAATCCTCAAGTTCCGCTGCTTTTGGATTATCATTCCGAGATGTGACATCATGCATAAGAGCCTTCTTTGAATTCATTGCGGCCACTTCGACGGAATTACCGACACCGACTCCTACTATTAGTGGCGGGCATGCGTTTACTCCCATCTCAACTGCTCGGTCCATAACAAACGGTACGATTGCTTCGTATCCGGCAGACGGCATCAGGACCTCTGCCTTGCCCGGCATGGAGCTGCCACCACCAGCAAGGTAGACATATATCTCACAGTCATCTCTGTCCGGCAGTATGTCCCACCAAATTGTCGGCGCACCCGTTCCTAAATTAGTTCCCGTATTCTTTTCATCGAATGTCTCTACGCAATTAGGCCTGAGCGGCGTATCTTCCGTCGCACGTACGACCGCCCCAATCAGAGCCTCTTCGAGCTCATTAAGAGCAGGAAAATTCGCGCCGCATCTTACCCAGAACTGTACGATTCCCGTGTCCTGGCATAGAGGGCTGTCAAGCTTTGCCGCAAGCTCCATGTTCTTAAACATAGTCTCATAGACACTGAGCGCAGCCTTATCTGTCTCAGCATCTCTCAGCCTGCAAAGGGCCTCTTTTATATCATCAGGCAGCACCTTGGCCATATGACCTATAAAGCCTGTCATCGTATCCTTAATTATCCGATTGGATTCAGACATATGCTATCCATACTCCTTAACGCACTGTTAATAACGCATTACGTGATTTATTGTACCTAAAGTTGAGATAAGGGCGCAATCAAAATATAATAAGCACATGAGCAAGGATAAAACGATCATCTCTTTTCTGAATGAAAACGCAAAGAGCGAGCACATCTCGTTTCACATGCCCGGGCACAAAAGCCGCAGGGATATTTTCGTGCGAAGCGGCTACTCGGATCTTCTAAACGATGCCATTAAATATGACATCACCGAGATTCCGGGTGCGGATGCGCTCTATGATCCACAGTCCACTCTTCGAGCGGTCATGAATAATTATGCCGAGCTCTACGATGTGCTCCACACGGAGCTTCTAATAAACGGTGCAAGTGCAGGGCTTATGGCGGCCATTCTTTCGAGCGTGCCTATCGGAGGCAAACTCATACTCGGCCGCAACTCCCATCACGCAGCATACAGCGCGCTCAGACTCGGCGGCATCAATCCCGTATATATACAGCCCGAGACGGATCCGAAGTATAAACTTAGTGCGGAGATTTCACCATATGCTCTTGAAGATGCGTGCAAAGCCAACCCCGATGCATCGGCTGTCCTGATCACAAGTCCAAATTACTGTGGCATGCTCTCGGACATCTCCCTTTTAGCTGATGTGGCACACGACTACGGCATGCTGCTTATAGTCGACCAGGCCCACGGTGCCCATCTTAAATTCTTCGACTATGAAGCCAAAGCGGCAAGAGATAACGGCGCATACGTCCCGCATATTTCCCACGCGGCAGAAACTCTCGGTGCGGATATAGTCATTAACAGCACTCACAAAACACTTCTCAGCTTTACGGGAAGCGCCATCTTAAATATTTGTGGTGATTCCGTCGACATAGATGCTGTAAGTGAAGCTCTTCGCTTGCTGCAGACGACAAGCCCGTCATATCTTCTTATGGCGAGCTTGGATATAAATGAAAAGATTATGCGCAATCACGGTAAGGAGATTATCTCATCCTGGAAATCCGATTTAGATTATTTCTACAAACAGACACATAAGATAAAAGGTCTGACGCTTGTAGAAGGTGGCGGGGAAAGAGGCACGGGAAGTGGTGACGAGGAATGCTTCCCTCTCTACAGATACCGCGAAGGTCCGGACGTTACTAAGATAAATATCAGCATGGCGGAATTAGGTCTCTCAGGAGAGAATCTTGAGCGCGAGCTGAGATATAAAGGAATAGTGGCCGAGATGGTGCACGGAGAATACCTGCTGCTAATGACGGGTGTCGGAAACAAAAGAAGTGATTACGATGCTCTCCTCAAGGCACTCGCAGATATAGCCTCGAGCTACGGAGTCAGCGGAAGAACTGACATTAGTCCTCGCTCATTCGAAGCACCTCTGCCGGAAATCGGTGACGTACCAACCCAGGCAGAGCTCGTGCCACTCTACGAATCAGACGGCAGGGTTCTCTATGATCCTATCATCACCTATCCACCGGGTACGCCTGTGGTCTGCCCGGGAGAGATAATGTCTCTTGAAATTATAAGCTACATTCAAAATCTCCTGGCCGACGGCGATCGAATAAGCGGCATCGACGAGGAAGGCCAAATAAAAGTTGGAATATAAAAGCCGCAGCGACACTCCCGCGGCTCGAGTCCTCGAAAGTCCGAAGCACAATCCTCAGCGGTTCTTCTCGATAAAGAAACCAAGGAATTACGTTCCGCGGCCTGCGCCACGAAACTCCAGTTCCTTGGTTTTTAACTACTCGAATCCCCGCTTCGGTGTACTTCTGCACTTTCTGCGGGATTCTCGCCACGGGCGTATCGCTGTGGCTACCTTATTTCTTTTTTTCCACCCATATATGGACGCAGCGCCTTCGGAATCTCCACGCTGCCGTCGGCCTGCTGGAAGTTCTCGAGAATCGCAGCAACCGTACGTCCGACCGCAAGACCCGAGCCGTTCAGAGTATGCACGAATTCAGGCTTGTTGCCCGACTCTCTTCTGAATCTTATGCCTGCTCTTCTGGCCTGGAAATCTTCGAAGTTGGAGCAGCTCGAAATCTCTACGTATCTCTCGTAGCTCGGCATCCAAACTTCGATATCGTATGTCATGGCAGAACTGAATCCGAGGTCTCCCGTTGAGAGCATCACAACTCTGTACGGTATGCCGAGGAGCTTCAGCACTTCTTCTGCATCTGCAGTCAGCTTTTCTAGTTCATCATATGAAGTCTCAGGCGCGACGAACTTGACCATCTCCACTTTGTTGAACTGGTGCTGGCGTATGAGACCCCTTGTGTCTCTGCCGGCGGAGCCGGCCTCCTTGCGAAAGCATGGAGTATACGCCGTGTAATAAACAGGTAGTTCCTCAGCCGCCATAATCTCGGACGATCTCAGATTCGTAACCGGCACCTCAGCCGTCGGAATCAGGAACATGTCCTTGGCAGGCACATGGAACATATCCTCTTCGAATTTAGGGAGCTGTCCCGTACCGGTCATGGCCTCGCGACCTACCATGAACGGCGGCAGTATCTCCGTATATCCCTGCTCATCTGTGTGTAAGTCGAGCATGAAATTGATAAGTGCACGCTCCATCCTGGCACCCATACCCTTGTATACGGTAAATCTCGCACCCGAAAGTTTACTGGCGCGTTCGAAGTCCAATATGTCAAGAGCCTCACCAACATCCCAGTGAGCCTTAGGCTCAAAGTCGAAAGTTCTAGGCTCTCCGACCTTTCTGATCTCTACATTATCCTCATCATCTGCACCCTCAGGTACTTTAGGATTCGGTGTATTAGGCACTCCGAGAAGTGTCTCTCTGAGCTCCTCTTCAATCTCAGCGACTCTAGCGTCAAGCTCCTTAATCTTATTCGAAAGCTCTTTCATCTCTGCGAAGAGCGCCGTCGTGTCCTTTCCCTCTTTCTTGAGCTTAGGAACTTCTCGAGAGGTGGTGTTTTGCTTGTTCTTCAAAGCCTCAACTTCAGCAAGGGTGGCGCGTCGTTCTGCGTCGAGTTCCTTTACCTTATCCAGGCCGAAGTCGCCCTTTCCTCTTCTTTCAACAGCGGCTTTTACACCGTCAAAGTCTTCTCTTAATCTCTTAATATCCAGCATTAATCTGTCTCCTAGAATATATTTCTAAGGTATCTGTCATATACCTCGCGAAGCTCCTCGAGCCTTTCCTCAATTTCCAACTCGAGACGGCTGAGCTCCGGATAATTTACGTCCTCTATCGCTGTCCTGGCCTGCATCAGAAGTGATGATCTTTCCTTTTCCTCACGACCTATAAGTGACTTTAGCTCGCTGATGCGCTCCCAATTATTACGATCGTAGTCATTGCCGTCATCCTCGTGCAGACGGACGCAGCTTCTCAGGAAGTCCATGGTGTTTTGTATGTACCTGTCATGGTATTCCATCGACCACTTGAGTATCATCTGCTCGCGATATGAATTAAGTATCATTGCGGCGGTCTCATCTCCGCCTGTTATCATCTCTATCTTGTCAGGCTCGCAGCAGCCGTCTCCCCACATCATGAAGCTCTGCCAAACGTTTGCAGGCGGCTCGCCGAAGAGTTTTTCTCTTTCTTCGAGGGTGTAGTCCGTATAAATATTTCGTTCAGATCTGTACTCTCTGTCCTTTTCGAGGTAGAAATCTTTATCCCCATATTTTTTACTTATGGACGCCTCTAGCTCCTTGGATGTCTTACCAGCCTCGAGTGCTGCCTTGATGCCGTCCAGCATAGTCATGAATGCCGCACCTATAATAAGGTAGGTATTTGTATGGGGATTAGGCGATCTGAGCTCAAACCTCGTGAACAGAGGATTCTTGAGGTCCCTTACGAGTCCGACCAGGACGGTTCTGTTTCTGGACGGAGTTTTATAATCCACACCGAGTGACGTAACCACACAGACAGGCGCCTCGTAGCCGGGTTTCAGTCTCTGAAACGCATCGTGATCCGGTGCAACTATAGGATAGAGCTTCTCATAGTTTTTCAGAAGTCCCATCAGCGCACCGTATCCGAGCGGACTCATAAAATCGTTTTCGCGAGCAGCCGACTCAAATAGATTTACTATGCTACCGTCCTTAAGGCGTGCTGCCACACCGAAGTGCGTGTGCTCACCTGATCCCGCAACTCCGAATATAGGCTTGGCGGCAAATGTAACCTCCAGGCTGTTCGTACGAAATACATCTCTGATTATATGTTTAATCTGACCTTCATTGTCTGCGGCCTGCATAGGACCCGCATACTTCCAGTCGATTTCGAGTTGCTCCATGATGTGGTCGAAATTTCCGGAATTACCCATCTTGGCCTTTACTCCTCCGACTTCCTTATGACCCATCTCAACCCCGAAGCCGTAGCAGTCGAGTATCTCAATGGTCTGCTCAAGCGCTGTGGCCACAGGTCCGGAAACCCTCTGCCAGTATTGCTCCTTGAGCTCCTGAGCAATCGAAAGCTGGTGCCTGTCAGCTTTGTCGTCAGGTGTCTTGACCCAAAACTCAAGCTCGGTTGCATTCGTGAGCATCAGCTCTTCTATATCATCGTAGGAATCCACCCCGCCGATGTGCTCGAAAACGTAAGGATTGTCCCTAAGGAGCTTATCAAGTTCCTTTTCGAATCTTTCGACCGAATCCTTAAGAAATATCCTCGAGCCGACCATCGTATCTCCGTTGTGCCTGAGAAACGACGGAATCCTGAGTGTTCCGGTCGGAAGCCCCGTTTCGTAATCTATATTGTCGAAATTGTATTCCACATACCAATTGACATCGTGATTCGGTACGATGTCAACTCTCGCATTGGAAAGATCTGCAATCGTCGGAAGAGCAACCGACGAGCCGTCGGTCTGAACTCCGTCAGTCAGTATTTTCGCTATGTCATCAAAGAATGCGGCCACGGGAATCTTCTCATCGGTCTGATGATTTCCCATATCCACACCTGTGAGCGATACAAAGCGGACCTCCGGATGAGCCTCGAGTTTGGTCCTAAGTGTTTCCTCGTCGTGCTCCTCCGGAGACAGCGTAAATAACATTCTGTTAAGATCATAATTAATCATCTGATACTTTCCTTAAGTGGATTGTTCTTTATGCGGCCTCGTCGGCAGCAGCATCTGCCGCAGGCTCGGCGTTAGCATCAGCTGCAGCATTCGCATCCGCTGCCGCGTTTGCATCAGCAGGAGCTGCGTTATCTGCAGGCACCCCGCCTTCACTTGCAAGCTTATTGAGATAGTTCTCCAGCTGCTTGATATATTTGCCGTAGCCTTCCCAATCGCCGTTCTTCTGAGCCTCAAGGGCCTTGTTATATGCGTTCTGGGCCTTGCTGATGAGTGACTGTACATCATCCGATGCTGCTCCGTCACCGTCGTCTATGCCATCCACCTTATTCTGCTTATCTCCCGCATCACCGCCGAAGAGACTTACCAAAGCCTCGGCCAGAGTAGGCTCGTATGCAATCTTATCTTGGTAGGCCACGATTACTCTCTTGACTTCCGGAATAGCCTGATTGGAAGCCTCGAGATAAACCGGCTCTACGTAGAGCAGTGATGTTCCGATAGGAATTACGAATAAATCTCCTCTCTTATACTTGGATCCCGACTGAGCCCAGAGCGAGAATTCCTTGGAAATCTCAGTGTTCTGGTCAATCTGGGCCTCTACCTGCATCGGACCGTAGATGGTCTTGTTCTTAGGCATAGTGTATACGATGAGCTGTCCGTAATTGTCTCCGTCGTTTCTGCCCATCATGATCGCCGTCATATTCTGCTTGGACTTCGGAGTGAACGGTACCATGTTGATGAACTCAGCACCCTCCTCGGTATCCGGCAGATTGAATACGAAATAACTCGGCTGCATCTCTGTCTGTTCCGTGCCGTAAATCTGGTGAGCGATATCCCAGAGGTCCTCCTTCTGGTAGAAGACCTTGACCTCATCCATGTGATACTTCGTGTATACGTCCGCCTGAATCTTGAACATGGCGTTAGGATATCTGAGGTGACTTCTGAGCTCGTCCGAAATCTGATTCGAAGACTTGAAGAGCTTCGGATAAATCTTCTGGAATGTCTTGGCAATCGGATCGGTCTCGTCTACAACGTAGAAATCCACCGTACCCTCATAAGCATCCACTACGACCTTTACGGAGTTTCTGATGTAATTGGTCAGGGTTGCCTGCTCGTTGTAAGGCTCGGAATACGGATACTTGCTGCTTGTCGTATATGCGTCGAGTATCCAGTAGAGCTTGCCGTCTACGATAGTCATGTAAGGATCCTCTTCATATGCGAGGTAAGGCATAATTCTCTTAACTCTGTCTACCACGTTTCTTACATAAAGAATCTTTGACTGCGAAGTAATATTTCCGGACACAAGAATATTGATGTTGCCCTCGCGCATAGCATATAGCACGCGGTTCAATAGGTTCAGCTTGATTCCGTGCTTCCCTTCATAATTTGTATACTTATTCTCACTTCCGTCCGGATAGTCAAACTCTGCTTCCTTGGTGTTTACAATTACGTAATCCTTGGAGAGCTCACCGAAGTAAATCTCAGGTCTGTCAATCTTGAGCTCTTTTACATTTGTCTCCGGAGGAATATTGCCTTCGATTACATCAGGCTGTCCGGAAGGTGTGACTGTATCTACCATGGATACAGCAACTCCGTAGCCGTGGGTATACTTGAGATGCTTGTTAATCCAAGTGTTACTGATCTTATCTTCGTCAATTTCACGTGCCGACAGATATGTCTGTGTAATTGCTCCATCTATGGTATATCTGTCGATATCTACGTCATTAAATCTGTAGTACTGACGGATACTCTGAGTCTGGTTGTAGAAATCTTCAACCGGCTCGTAGTCGTTGATTCTTATGTTGCCTATGGTCTCCTCGTTGTTTACGATTGTTTCAGCGGTAATGGAATCATCGGCCTTGTATGTGGCCACCCTGACATCATCAATGCCGTAAGCGTGGCGAGTGTATTCGATATTGCTTTCGAGATACTTGGACTCCTTGTTGATTTCATCCGGACTGACTATGAGAGTCTGGACTGCGTTGCCAGCAAGATTTCCGAGCACGAATACCAGCACCATGATTACAGGAATCTTGAGGAGCTTGGTAATCTCTCCCTTCTTAATATGTATGGCAAGTGTAATAGCACCGATCAGCGAGAGAAGCATGATGATGCGATAAAGCCAAAGATATACGTTGACGTCTACAAAGCCCGCTCCGTATACCGCACCCGTGTGAGTGTGAAGTAGATCAAACTGTTTGAGGAAGAAATTGACAGCCAGCATCACGTAGAAGATGATGCCGAGAATTATTAGTTTGCCGCTTGCGATGTTCATTAGATGTTCAAGATTGCTGTTGTTGACATCTACCGTACGGCCTCTTCCCTTCTTGTGATTGCTATCGAAAGCCGTTTCGACTGCGTTCTTGCTCGCGCGGAACATCCTGCCGATTACAGAGTGGTCAATAGGCGTTCTGTAAATGACCTTAGGCTCCGCATCCTCTTCCTCTTCGGTGAAGTCTCCTCCGTCGAAAGGATCAGGTGTATCATCCCTCTTGAAGATGTCAGGTGATCTGACAGACAGAAGGTATGCGTAGTAAATAAGCGTCACAACGGCAAGGCCGATTACTGCACCCAAAACGATTTCGTTCAGCTTATCAAGCCAATCGAGGTTAAAAATGTAGAATCCTATGTCCAAATTAAAGAGCGGGTCCTTAAGACCGAACTCCGTTGAATATGTAGACTTGAGGTATGTAAGCCATGTGCCTGCGGACGCAAAGAGCGCGACAAGAACTCCGAAGATAATAGCCAGCACCCACGAAACAGAGTTCATCTTCTTTACATTCGGAATCTCATGCGACTCAATCTTCTTGAAATATCCGTTCTTGAGCGTCCTGAGATAAAATCTCGAGAGCAGTGTCATCACAACAAATACCGGCACTCCGATTTCAATCTGAGTAATCAGTTTCTTCCAGAATACCGATGTGTATCCGAGATCTTTGAACCAAAGCCAGTCGGTGATAAATCCAACCGTCATGAGCAAAACACCGAGCACAAGGGCGATTATCATGAGAATCGCAGAAAGTCCCTTGCGAGGTTTTTTGCGTCTGCTTCTTATCTCGTCAAGAGCTTCTTTTCTCCTGTCCTTTTTGGTCTCCTTGGTATATACAGCCAATTCTGTGTCCTCCTTAACAAAACAGAGCGGCAGCGTCAGCTGCCGCTGCTAGTGATAGTTAAATCATGCAATAGCGTCTAGAGCCATTTGAGCCCGTTCATTGTATCCAAGGCGCTAAAGCGGCTTGTGATGTTTTCGATTACCTGATCAACCGTCAAAGCGATGCCGCTGTCAGGTGCCAGATGCATTATCAGTATGATGGCCAGAAGGAATACGAGAAGAATCGCAACCAGAACAGCCAGAATTGTAAGGATGGTGCTTCCGCTGTCTACATCCTGATATACAACCTCAGGCTGTGTCGGTGCAGGGGCCGGTGTCTGAGTCTGCACTGCTCCCGTTTCTGCATTTGCAGCTACTGCTCCGGCCGTAGCGACTGCCGCAGCACCTGCTGCAGCTCCGGCTACTTCCTCTCCGTTAAGCCCGAAGCCTGTTCCGCTTTCTTCCTTCTTCTTATCTTTTTTTTCCTTCTTATCTTTGGATTTTCCGAAAAGGCCTTTGCTCTTCTTCTCAGGCTTTTCCTCCGAAACCGGTTCTGCTGCGGCTTCAGCAGCAAAACCTGTATTCTCCTCCGCCTTCTGAGCAAGAGCCTTGAGCTCCTCAGGCATCTCCATCTGATAGATAGTGGCATCTTCAACAGGCTTGGTATCTGCCGAAAGCTGTTCAAGTGCTGCTGCAACGTCCTGGCTTGCCTGTGTAGCAACAGGAGCTACCTCTGCAGGTTTTTCCACGGCAGCTGCAATTGCTGCTCCTGCAGCAGCTGTTGCTGTGGCTGTTTCGAGAGGAGCGGCACCTGTAATGCCGAGTTCCTTATCTACTTCCTCTTGGGAAATCTCTATGTGCTCTCCCTTTAGTCTGCTGTACTCTTCGTCAAGCAGTCTCTGGAATTCCTCGTTCTTACGATAAAGTGTATAGAACTTATCTATTTTCTTTGTTGTCTCCGCCTCAGTTTCCTCGGCATCATCAACCGGTCCGAAAAGATCCTTTTCGAGATCCTCAAGGGAAACTGCGTCTGTCGGTTTTGGCGGCTCAGTGCTCTGCCTTTCTGCCATCAAAGACGCAAAGTCTAATACCGTCGGCTCAGCCTCTGCGCTTACTGCCGGTACCTCAGGCTCAAGTCCCATTGCAGGAATCTCAGGCTCTGCGCTTACTGCCGGTGTAGCAGGCTCAAGTCCCATCGCGGGAATCTCAGGCTCTGCGTTTACTGCCTGTGCCTCAGGCTCAAGTCCAACTGCAGGAATCTCAGGTTCTGCAGTTACTGCCGGCGTCTCAACTACTTCTTCCTTGGGAAAGTCGAAAACCAGGCTGTCGAATGCATTCTGCTGATCTGCGGAAAGGCCTGTTGTCGTAGGCGGTGCAATATCCAGTTTCTCTACGACAGGTGTATCTGTAACAGGTGTCTCCACAATCGGAGCCTCAACGACAGGTGTCTCTACAGCCGGCGTCTCTACCGCAGGAACCTCAAAAGCAGGTGTTTCTACAACAGGTGCGGCAACTTCGCTTGCAGGAGTAAGTCCGGCAAAGAGCTTATCATCCTCCGGTGTTATCTCCGGCTCGAAAATAAAATCATCAAGCTTAGGTGCGGCAAAGTCAATTGCCTCGTCAGCAGTCGGCTCATCGATTGCAACGGCATCCTGAAGCTTAATTTCACTTGCTGCAGCAAGTCCTGCAAACAACTTATCCTCTGCAGGTGTTACCTCAGGCTCGAAAGTAAAATCATCCAGTTCAGGCTCGTCTTCCTTTACTTCTACCTCAGGCTCCTCTACTTCAGGCGCCTCTACCTCAAGTACCTCTATCTCAGCCTCTTCCTCATTCAGAAGAGCCGGATCCATCTCGACTGTACCTGTCAGCTCTGCTAATCTGCGCTTGAGGGCCTCAATCTCTGCCTCTTCATCAGCAGGTGCGGCAATTGTCATACCTGTACCGGAACCCGGAGTCTCACTCATCTCTGTGAAAAGCTTGTCTTCATCAACGGATTCTTCTGCTTCTTCTGTTTCTTCCTCAAACGAATCATCTTCGTCATCATCGTAGTCGCCGGCCAGAGCATGAGCTGTAGCTCTCGAAACGCGCTCAGTACCGACATCGCTTGATGTCATATCGAGGTCGAGGTAAAGATTTGCCGTATCATCGGTAAGCGTTTCGATCGCTTCTTCACTAGCCTCTGCAGCCTCTACGACTGTTTCCTCAACTTTATCTTCAACTACCTCTTCAACATCATCTACGGTTTCTTCAATATCCGAAAGGCTCAGAGCGTCTGTCAGTTTTTCGACTTCAGGCTCCTCTTCCTTTTCAATTCTGTCAAAGTCTTCTTTGTCATCGCTTACTCCGACAAACTCTTTGGCCTTCTTGAGGAAGTCCGGAAGTTCAAACTTCGGGGAAGCCGGCTCTGAGATCGGAGCCTCGACAATAGGAGTCTCTTCCTTTACCTCTACTACCTCTACGTCGTCATTGATATGCAGTCTGTCAAGCTGTCCCGTTGCATATGCATCGACGGTTTCGTCGAAATCAAACGGTGTCTTTACAGGCTCATCAACATCCTCATAGAGAGGTGCATAGTGCAGCTTTGGCGGCTTTACGCCTCCGATGAGCTCAGGATCTATCTCAAGTACCTCAGTGTACTCAATAGACCTGTCAAGCGCAGCCCTTTCTCTTTCTTCTTTGTCAGCCTTCAGTACATCGATGAAATTCATCGTACGATTCTTATCATCCGATTGAGTCATCTCAGCGTAGAGCTCTCTTTCATCTATGTTTCCGGTCGTAGCAGCCCATGGCGACTTAATGCTTTGAGGAACTTCTTTCCTCTGTGGCTCGTCGATGACATTGCTCCAGTCAAATGAAACCTTCTCCTTGAAAGCCTCATCCATGCTCATGGCCTTTTCTTCAAGCTTCTCCTGCACGCCTTTAGGCTCATCAAATGCATGAGTTTCAAAATTCTTGGCCTGCGTCTCTTCAACTTTGGTTCCACATTCGCTGCAGAATTTTGCGCCTTCTGCAAGCTCGGTACCGCAATTACTACAGAACACTATCTTTACCTCCAATTTATCGTTGCCCCGAAGGGCGCTTCTTTTTTGCACATCAAAAAAATGCGCATTTGTACTTATACATCGAAATACTACACTAATTACTGTAAAATTTCAATGTTTTCGGTATTTTTTGTATTGTTTTGTCTTGACTTAGACGGGCGTGGGTGCTATTATTCTCAAGCGGCTCGCGAGCAGATATGCAAAAGCGTAGCCGCACACCCAACCCAAATATACGGGCGATTAGCTCAGCTGGCAGAGCACCTGACTCTTAATCAGGGTGTCCAGGGTTCGAGCCCCTGATCGCCCACCAACAAGGGCCAAACCGAACCTTTATCATTATCGATGCGGATTTGCCATTGAGGTAAGGTTCAGCAAGGCGGACGGAATCAACGGCAATTAGGCCGTTGTTTTTCGTTATAAAGAAAAACGGCCGAAGCCACTTATAATTATCACGTTATGATTGAAATGTCAGTGCATGAGTATTCGTAGAGCTTATCCACTATCTCAAATCCCATTTTCAGATACATATCTTTAGGACTATCATCAAGTTCTGCGTGTAGCATCAACTGCGTATCAGGATAGGTTTCTCGTATGTGAGCCATGAGGGATGTTGCTACATATTGGTTTCTGTATTCGTTATCCACAAGAAGCCCGTCTATGCACGTCATGCCGTCAGCTGTGTAGCTATAGCAAATCCCAACTAAGCGCTCGTTCAGGTAGGCTCCGTGATATTCCAAAACTTCAAAAAGTCTTTTTATGTTTCTTCTTGAAAAATCTTCATCGTAGATCGGCCCGTAATGCTTTACTTCTATTTCTTGCGCCTCTCTGACTGACGGAGTCTTAAACACGAGAGCATCATTGGATTTCCACTTGGCATCGCGATCATTAAGCACCATGGTTGCCGTAACACCTTCTTCCAGACCGAAGCTGTCTTCAAGAGGGCTGTCACCTTCAAGCTTAATAAAATTCACTCCAAGATCTTTCTGATACTGCAATGCCTTCCGAAACTCTTCTGTGGACGGTTGTCCTAAGTACTCAAAGCAATTGTGATCATGCTTATCCGGCAGAAAAATGTCCTCCCATTTATGCAAGTGCTCTGAAAAGGTCCTCTTTTCAGAAAATAATCTGCCCATTTTTTCTTCTATCTTGCGTGTGTTAATAATCATCGATTATTGTGTCATCTTAAATCTAAGTACATCTCTTCAAAATCGATGTATTCGTCTTCAATCTTAAAGAAAGCAGGCGACGTACCAATGTGCCTGAAGCCATATTTCTCATATAGATGTATCGCTCGTTTATTGTCCTTTCTTACTTCAAGGTTAATTATGTCTATGCCAATTTCCTTCGCAAACTCGATTAGTCTCTCCATGATTTTGCTTCCAACGCCCTGGTCCCACTCAGACTTTAGCACTGAAAGAGCCAGCATAGCGCGATGACTCATGCGTTTACTCATTCCGATCAGAGTCCCGGTACCAATCAAATTGTTATCCTCCCACACACACAGGAAAAGCGCACGTGGATTCTCACTCATCTCTTTGAGAAACAGCGCCTCCTGTTCCGGTGTTACTTCGAGGCCCTCAGCACCAAACGTAAGATTATCAGTTTCGCTTCCAATCTTTTTTGTGAACTCTATTACCGCCTTTGCATCTTCAGGTTTGCCTTCTAAGATATCAATCATAATATATTCTCACTCCACGGCAAATTGCCTTAAGTCTCAAGAATAATGCTTCAAAAGTGTTATATACTGCGCTTTTTTATCGGATGTCTAATAACCGTTTTCCATTTTTCAGGAGGTGACTTTCTTGGATCCGATAAATAAATCTCATGATGTAATCTTGTATCACTCAGGTCATTAGCATACCCGTTCTCTGCTACATAATTATCCATCAAAGCAACCGTGGCGAGCTCATCATTATATGAACCAAGATGCATGATTTGAACACAGAGTCCTTCATCAATAGTCAAGAATTCAGCAGATGAGCAATCTATCTTTTTCTTTTTTGTTGCAGTTTCGACAGCCCAATGAAAATCTTCTTCCGAAATGAAATCCGGCAATCGAATAACAGAAATCCAGTTGAAAGATGATTTGTCTGTGTAATCTGCTCCTTCAACATTATCTTGCCACCAGAATCCCTCAAGCGGAGGCACTACGTACTCAAAGAATCCTTCTATTTTGTAATCAGTCTTGTAACTCATCTTCAAAGTATATGCGATAGCATATAGCACGCTGATTGCTTGCTGATACGCTCCGCCTTCTTCATTAGGATTCCCTTTGCCGCGAACCGCAATGTAATTTGCCGCAGGGACATTTACAATCTCCGGTTTGTTTTTAGGCATATAGAACTCTTTGTATTCTTTCTTAAAATCAAATGCCATGCTTCCTCCTATACGTCGTAATGTAGTGCAGCGCTGCGATAATTCTACCACATTGCGCCGCATTATTTTATCTCTCATAATCGCGTCTGTGCTCTCTGACAGTATTCCATACTCTTTCACCAACATTCTGTATCGCGACTTCCATAAGCTTTGTCAGCGCCTTTCCCCAAGCTTCCACCCAGGTCTCGTGCTCTCTCTTTAGAGAAGTCTGCACATCTCTGCGATTATCACGATGCCTCTCGCCACCTGCTGTATCATCTCTGATCTAAGCAAGTCGGCTCAGAATATACAGTCAGCCATGCAAATACAGCATCTGATCGATTCCCAAACAGCCGGCGTGTTTCTGAAGAACTATAACCGCATTCTTCCTACATTCTGCCTTTGGAGTAGACTATCCCCTTGAAAGTCTCCTTACAGCCTCTTTCCGCGAGTGCTTACTTGTCATTATAGACACAGTACGCCCAGGTAGCGGACCCGAATATTGCGTCATGAATGATCATTAACGCAACTCTGCTAAATGTAGGACCAGGCACCATATTTGTTTTTGGTTTCAATTCCATCGAGCTTACTCGATGCGTGCCTGGTTATAAAACGCGACCATATTTGTTCTCAACACCCCGGATCCGTCGGGAATCGATCAGGCGGGAGCCTGCGTTACTCTCCTCATGGACCGTTACGCCCCCGCAGGGTTCTCCTGCGGCCGCCCCCATTGCGATGTCTGTGGCTGGACGGAAGTATCATTGTCCCCTAGGATTGTCATCGCACATTGAAGTTGCTATCTTCCTTTCTGACCCATAGTGTTTATCGCTCGCCCTTACGGTGTCTTGGCGCACCGGCCCTGCATGCTCACGGGTGTTAACCGCATATCCCAGAGAAAGTACCTGACTGACTGTATATTCATTTTTCAAAGTACATAGAAGGTGTATTTATATCCCTTCACTAATATCGAGTATTGCAGGATACAGCATTTGGCAAAATGAATCAATATAAAAAGAACATATTTTCGGAAAATTTGTTCTTTTTTGCGCATGATTGCCCTCAACACGACTTAAAGTAGCACTTTCCCCACACTATACAATGGGTATAACTTTCTCCAGGTACAACATGTAGAATTGCAGAAACGCTTGACATTTACAAAAAAGCCTGCATTCCTGCAAGCGCATAAATAATTCCAGTTGTATTCAGCATCCGTATTTTACAATGACATATTAAGCAGATCCTTCTGCCCGATATATACCTTTCCTTATTATTGTTTGTCTTGGTTATTACCTAGTGTATTGATTTCTTCTTCAAGGGCCACTAAATAATCCACCACCTTTTCAAACTCTGGCGCCTGTCCATAAAACATGTTTTTCATATGTTCATAGTCAACTCTAAGGGCAACAGCTGCATCATCCCCCGGTACAAGTCTAAGGCTTCCCGGTACCGCTGTATTATAGGATGCTTTCTTAGTGTAGTAAAATTTCTGCTTGAAGTTGATATCACGGATCAGCAGATCAACTCTGCGAAATGCCGCTTCCTTAATATCTGAATTGCCAAGCATGTACATATCATAATAATGCCTGGCATATCTGTTCGCTATCGGGCCACCGCCGCATGCAACTTTATGAAGTATTGTAGCTTTCTCCCAGAATGTCCTTTCTGCATCTACCGTAAGTATCTCTGTTGATGGCGATTTAAATATAGAGGGATAGCACTCTGATGCAAGAGGCTGTATTTCTCTCTTATGTGAAGGCGTCCATTCAGCAATAGGTCCTATCTCAAGCCTGATCTCTGGTCTTATGTATTCTTCCTGGAAAATGTGCGGATAGTATATATTCACTGTGCAATGATCCGGATCATCAGGATCCATTTCAATCATAATATCTTCTCCGATCTCTTTCCTGATTCCTTCAGTTACTGCCGGAACAAACACAGACTGAAGATATTCAGCTGTAGTTTTGATCATTCGCTTGTTGAACTTGTCCTGCTGATTGTGACTTCTCTCTTCCCAAGGTTCATCGATTCCATATTTAATCAATCTCCAGTCCAGTATAAGATCTATGTCTTCCGAAAACCTCTTTATAACATGAAAAGCCTTGGAAAGACTGGTGCCGCCCTTAAAAACAAGGGCATCCTTCCATTCACTGCGATGAAACAGATAATCCAATACATAGCATACCCAGAAATCTTTTTCTATGATTGCCGGGTGCAGACCAGTTCTATCACCGGTATTTGTAAACAGTATTCTGCAATCATTTATGTCTGATCTGGCAATGTCAATCATTACTCTTCCTCTCTGCAAATTTCTTTGATGATCTGAACGATCCATGCAGTTGCATTAAGTCCCTCTTTTAAGATGATCTTCTTATCTGTTTCAGTCAGGACCCGCTTTAATATGTTTATATCTTTCTCTGTGATATTACCTTTTCCTAACGCCCTAAGGGCCTGTATGACTGTAACTGTTATTCTATGAAACCCACTGATCTCGCGCTGTTTCACAGTTTTGAAAGACAGCTTCGTATTGCCAAGATCATACTTGCGATACGGTCCGTCACTTACATAAGACCAGACATTCGGTACTTGAGTAGACAAGTGTAAAGCGTTAAGTGCTGTATCTCCGCACGGTGCGATTGTCCAATTAAACTTTCGTGCCAGCGCCTCCGCTACCATATCCGGTCTTGGTACAGCGTACTCTTGCAGTAAGCTGCTATACTCAGGAACATCATACAGACCCTGTGTTATCCTGCGGATTCTGCCTTCCTCGGACAGTCTTGACAGAGTCTTATTGATTGCATCTGTATCTGCAACATCCATAAAATCCGCAGCAGAAAAAACTATCCCCTTAGAATAGTCGTTTATTCTGCTTGTTATTTCTTGCTGATACTTTGGCCTAGTTGACATGTTCCGCTCCTTTCGTCAGAAAAATGATATAATTTTTCTGACGAAATGTAAAGATAAATATCATTATCGCTATCATTCATCAGTTCACTATTAATCATCAAATTGCTATATTCTTGAATTTTATTTTTTTATTTGACGATTTTTCGTAAAATATCATTTTAAATTGTCAATTTAAGCACCTGTGTTTATGTTATTTATAAAATCATCCGCAAAAATGATACTTTTGCGGATATGACTATTTATAAGAAATTAGCAGATCATTACTCTCCAACGCGTTGAATGCGTTAAACTGCGTCAAAATGCGTTGGATTGCTCTGGGTACGTTTTTGGGTACATTTCAGAAAAATCGCGTCCTTAGACGATGCCATCTCCTTTCTTTTCAACGCTTACAGCGTTTCGTCGAAAAAAGTCTACCCAATTCGAGCCCCTGATCATCCACCAACAAGGGCCAAACCGAACCTATATCATTATCGATGCGGATTTGCCATCGAGGTAAGGTTCAGCAAGGCGGACGGAATCAACGGCAATTAGGCCGTTGTTTTTCGTTATTAAGAAAAAACGGCCTACGCCGTTTAAAAATTATCACTCTATGATTGATATGTCAGTGCATGAGTATTCGTAGAGCTTATCCACTATCTTAAAGCCCATTTTCAGATACATATCTTTAGGACTATCATCCACTTCTGCGTGTAGCATCAGCTTTGTATCAGGATATACAGCCAGTATGTGTTGTATAAGTGATGTTGCCACATATTGATTTCTGTATTTGCTATCTACAAGAAGACCGTCTATGCATGTCATGCCGTCAGCCGTGTAGCTATAGCAAATTCCGACTAATCGCTCGTCTAGATAGGCCCCATGATACTCCAATTTCTCAAAAAGTCTTCTGATATTTCTTCTTGAGAAATCTTCACCATAGATTGATCCGTAGTGTTTCACTTCTATTTCTTCCGCTTCCGTTACTGACGGAGTCTCGAATATGAGAGCGTTATTAGTTTTCCATTTTACATCGCAATCATTAAGCACCATGGTTGCCGTTACACCTTCTTCAAGGCCAAAGCTGTCAGCAAGAGGGCTGTCCCCTTCAAGCTTTATAAAATTCACGCCAAGATCTTTCTGATACCTCAATGCTCTTCGAAACTCTTCTTCAGACGGTTGCCCTGAGTATTCGAAACAATTGTGATCATACTTATCCAGTAGGAGATAGTCTTCCCATTTTGATAAGTGCTCTGAGAACGTCTTCTTTTCAGAGAATAATCTTCCCATTTTTTCTTCAATAGTTCGGGTTTCAATCATGCGATTCTATTAGTAACTCCTCAATATATCTAAACCGAGCAATATTGCTTTTTCATGCGACGCTGTTCCAAAGCCCCTCGCATCATACTCGTGAACATCGGCTAAGGAATCTACCGTGAATAGAAACTGCCCAAACTTCGCTCCACGTTTCCTGCAGCAAGCAGCAAGTGCGGCGCACCTATAGGTGACTGCACCAAGCATATTTCTTCGTCACCGTCCTTCATAACATAAATATTTATATCATGAGATACAGTAATCAAGGTCTCCGCTACCGTAGCTTCATTCTTTTCTGCATATTCATGTACCACATCACCAAGAAAAGCGAAAAGACATTTCTCGGGCAGAACCAAATCCTCGCAATCATGATTAGGCGTTATAACCTCTGAGGAGCTATCATCATATTCGAGAATTGGTATTTCATTTTTTATAATCATGCTGGACTCCTGCCTGCTATTATGTAGTACGTTGCACATTGAGAGACCTGCATCCACATCTCGCATGGCATAAACCATGTCGGCAATGCTCTCGTTCTGTTCTCCGCTCTTTTCCCAGATATCGGCAATCATATCGGCCTTGCCGTAATTCAGAAAAGCCCGGATCGCATGGAACAGTTCCGTGACGCCAAAGCCGTCAGTATCGTCTCGTATGATTCCGGCCATACACTTCTGCAGACTGCGCACCGTGTATATTTTCTTCAGGTGGACACCGCTTTCCGGCATAGATACCAGAATGTCCAGCATGTTCAGGACGATGAAAGTGTCTGCTGCATCATCACTGTTCAGCAAAACATACAGATTTATGTCCTCTTCGTTTTCTGTAATGGACTCCTCCATCCTTACCATGCTTTCGACCCATTGTTCGCCGTCTTCCAATTTGGCTCTCGGGATAAAGCGGAACATTGTTTCCTTGTTGTCGGGCAGTATTTTCAGTTTCGCAGCCGGCTTAAGTTCTGCATACAGATAGTTTTTTACCCACTGTCTGTATATTCAACTTCAGGCATTGATTTTCTCAACAGCCTTTCTATAATGGTCTTATGAATATCTTAACTCAAGCGATAGCAACAAACATGCTGCCACGATTGATTGTTGTGGAAATCGTCATACTGACGGTGCAGGCGTCTTTATATGTCGGATGCGAATACCTACAGCATAATCACAGGGATGTAAAAAGAGACATTGATGACAAGATACCGCTGGTGCCGTGTTCTGCCTTTATATATATCATGTGGTTTCCGCTGATAGCACTGTACCCCATCGCCCTGTTTTTTCTTTCGCGCTATGATTACAGTGTTTATCAGATAAGCATAATAATCTGCGCTCTTGTATCCCCGATAATATACACTCTTTTTCCGACAAGATTTGAGAGGCCGGTTCTCGGCAACAGTTCCAAAGAGTGGTTGTTGTCTGTCGTATACAGCTTCGACTTCAAGGGTTCAAACTGCGTACCGAGCATGCACTGCGTTCAGTGCTTCATCATAATTCTTTCAGTTTGCTGCTGCCCGAATCTTCACGGCATTGCGGCATTGCTTATCATTTGCTTATGCCTGGCAATAATTGTTTCAACATTACTGACAAAACAGCACGCCCTATTGGATGTCGTTACGGCATTGCCGACAGCAATTCTGATGTATGCGGTAGCTCGTGCCATCGTAGGACATTTCGGATATACACAAATCCTGTCCCTTTTCGGCTTGCAGTGAAGAAGTCATTTTCGTTCCCCTGATTATCCACAAACAATGAGAGCCTCACTACCTAAATCGTAGTCCTTCATGCTGAAACTTTTTATTGATGGATCATCATAGGTGTTGTAATAGTACGTGTCAGTTCTTGAAGAGAAGCCTCCGGTATAGATTGTCCTCTCGAATTCGCCATTTGACATTCTTGCAGCCCCATCTATCATCGAGACTCCTGCCAGTGTATGAAACATCCTTGACACATTTTCTTCTTCCGCGGACTTTGTAGGATAATGGGAATTTAAATAAGCTACTCGCACAAATCTCGATGTGGAATAGTAGTCTCCCGGAATCCCTCTCATCAGCGAGCCTGAACCGAATGGTTTTAATTCCGCATCCATCCACTTTACTACATCAGGTATATCACTCCCGAGGTTCATGTAATTTCTGAGGTTTTCCCTGTGCCATGCAAATCCGGGTTGATTAGCCAAAACGTCAACATCATTGCGAAAGACTTCAAGTCCGCTATCCGTATATTCAACAACAATACTTCGTTTGGAATCTCCGATTATCCAGTGCAGCAGCGATACCGGGAACTTGTCATTTACAGGTTTTGCGACAATGGAAATATTGGCGAGTGCACTTTCAACTTCATCCACATTTGCATATTTCATTGCAACAAATAGCGGGAACTCGTAAGCAGCTATATTGGTTTTGCCTTCCACCGGTCCGTTCTCATAATTGGCATAGCCGGGAAAATTAAGTCCGGCTACGGCAAGTCCGGCCTCATTTCCGCAGTCAAAATAAAGAGGAATGTCTTCCTGGACTATTCCCATGCCTATTACTGCATACTTGGTAGTGATTTCTCCGAGAAAGGCTGCATGTAAGCGATACTTTCTGGGAGCTATTATGACCTCTTGTCCGTATCCGGTCGACCAGTCCAGATTTCTTCCGAAATACATATTGCCATTGTTATCACTAAATCTGATTCCTGTACACATAGCCTTTCTCCTTCGTATTATTAGTTTTGAGCTCGGTTTCCGAGCTAGGTAATAACCTATTCTTTGTTGTTGCTATTCCCTGAATGGAATAGTAGTAGTGGCTGTGGAGCT
>Ga0256406_1001262_pt1 | contig 41928 bp, 34 predicted proteins | sample RumenRJG_03DNA_FD_185986 | JGI IMG/M metagenome (GOLD analysis project Ga0256406, IMG submission 185986) | Bovine rumen microbial communities from Lethbridge, Alberta, Canada - RJG_03 | ecosystem: Host-associated > Mammals > Digestive system > Stomach > Rumen | place: Canada: Alberta | collected... | reverse complement strand
AGGATTTTAAGGAGAAACAGAAAAAGATGAAATTGGGAATCGTCGGGTTACCGAATGTCGGAAAATCTACATTATTTAATGCTCTCACGCAGGCAGGTGCTGAGATGGCGAACTATCCGTTCTGCACGATCGACCCGAATGTCGGTGTCGTTGCTGTGCCGGACGAGAGACTGAAGCTGCTCGGAGATTTCTTCCATTCAAAGAAGGTTACACCTGCTGTCATTGAATTTGTTGACATCGCGGGTCTGGTAAAAGGCGCGTCGAAGGGTGAGGGGCTCGGCAACCAGTTTCTGGCAAACATCCGTGAGTGCGATGCCATCGTCCATGTGGTGCGCTGCTTTGATGATCCGAATGTGATCCATGTGGATGGCAGCGTGGACCCGGCCAGAGATATTGAGACGATCGATCTCGAGCTTATTTTTGCCGATCTGGAGGTTCTGGAGAGAAGAATCTCGAAGACGACGCGCGCGGCGAGAATCGGAGACAAAGCTGCCATCAAGGAACTCGAGATGCTGAACAAACTGAAGGAGCATCTGGAGAACGGCAAAGATGCCATTTCCTTCGACATGAGTGAATATAAAGATGACGATGAAGTGCAGGCTGCCTTCGGCGAGCTGAATCTGCTGACGGCAAAGCCGGTGATCTATGCGGCCAATGTCAAGGAAGATGATCTGGCGAATGACGGGGACACAAACCCGCACGTACAGGCCGTGAGAAAAATAGCTGCGGAGAAGGGCAGCGAGGTGTTCGTTGTCTGTGCGGAGATCGAGGCTGAGATGGCTGATATGTCTGACGAGGACAAGCAGATGTTCCTCGATGAGCTCGGCGTGAAATCCTCCGGCCTCGACAAACTGATCCAGGCATCCTACCGCACACTTGGACTGATGAGCTTCCTGACCGGCGGAGAGGATGAGACGAGAGCGTGGACGATCAAAATCGGCACGAAGGCACCGCAGGCGGCCGGCAAGATCCACACAGATTTCGAGCGCGGCTTCATCAAGGCGGAGACGATTAATTACAAGGAACTGCTGGATGCCGGCTCTTATGCCGCTGCCCGTGAAAAAGGACTTGTCCGCATGGAGGGCAAGGACTATGTGGTTCAGGACGGCGACGTCATTATCTTCAGATTTAATGTGACCTGATTTTACTGTATTAAGCCGTCGACACGCAGGCAGTTTTTGGGCATGCGGAGCATGCACAGAAAACTGTATGCGTGATCGACGCAAACATGTATGAGCATGGAGCTTTGCGAAGCAAAGCGAGAATGCGAATACATGTGCCGACTGCGGGAATCGCGCAGCGATGGAGCAGTCGGGCTTAATACAGTACTGTGGCATTTTGTATGATATAGATATTTACTGACCTGATGAAATATATTTTCATCAGGTCAGTTCATTATTACAGGCAGAGAGCCTCATCCTCACACATGCGAAGCATGTGATGAGGTGAGGCGAACGCCGCGATAACGAGATAAAACCCGCGAAGCGTGTTTTATCTCGTTATGCAAACCTGTGATTTCACATAAATTACACGGAAATTAAATTCAGCACGGTTGATTTTAAATAAACGTTGTGATAATATTATGAAAGTATTAAGAAACACAGGGCGATATTATTACATCTTTGCTTGGCACGTCGCCGGATGGAGGTTTGCATGAAACGAAAAATCACTGGCCTTACGGCCATCGGACTTTCCGCTGCTATGATCGTTGCACAGCCGCTCAGCGTCTATGCGGATGAGGATTCCGATATTGCTTATATTCAGTCACAGCAGGAAGCGACAAACAGTGATCTGGCTGATCTGGAAAATCAGATCACGGATCTGGAGAATCAGAAGCAGGAAATCACCGGCAAGATTGATGATTACAATGCGCAGCTGGTGACGACGATCGCAAGTATCAATTCTCTGAACGATCAGATCACACAGCAGGAAACGGATATTCAGAAGACCGAACAGGATCTGAAGGATGCGCAGCAGCAGCAGGAACAGCAGAAGGAAGGTATTTCCAAGCGAATCAAATACCTGTACGAGGAAGGCGATAACGGAGGATGGGCATCCCTGTTACTGTCGGATGAAAACCTCGGACTCGTGATGAACGGGGAGGCAGATGTACAGTCTCTTTACAATTACGACAGGGATGAGCTCAATGCCTATACACAGACCACGACCCAGATTGAACAGCTGAAACAGCAGGAGCTGGATCAGAAATCCTCTCTGGAAGTCATGAAGAAAGAGCAGGAGTCCGGCAAGGCCCAGCTTGAATCACTTCTGAGCGAAGCGCAGGCACAGTCGGATGACTACGATCAGCAGATCAGCACCGCCTATGATCAGGCAGAGCAGTATCAGGCACTGATCGAGGAGCAGAACGCGAAGATCGCAGAACTGGAGCAGCAGAAGGCTGAGAAAGAAGCAGCTGCCAAAGCGGCTGCGGAGGCTGCAGCCAAAGCAGCAGCGGAAACAAAGCAGGCGGAGAGCACACAGCAGGCGACAGCAGCATCTGCGGCAGCCGGTACCTCTTCTTCAACGAACAGCACAGGATCGGCATCGACGACAACGAGCACTGCATCTTCCGCAGGCACAGCTTCATCGACAACCAGTACGGTTTCTGCAGCCAGCACAGCTGCAGCGGCAGATACGACAGCAGCTGCGACAACGACGGATACGACAGCAGCAGATACATCTGCATCGACAGACACGACATCATCTGCTGCAAGTTATAATTCCTCACTTGGTTCTCAGATCGTTGCCTACGCTGAACAGTTCATCGGCAACCCTTATGTATGGGGTGGTAATTCACTGACAAACGGATGTGACTGCTCCGGATTTGTACAGCAGGTATTCCTGCACTTCGGCATCAGCCTTCCGAGAACGTCCTACGCGATGGCTTCTTCGGGAACGGGTATTTCCTATTCAGAAGCACAGCCGGGTGATATCATTGTTTACCCTGGTCACGTAGCCATCTACATCGGCGGCGGACAGGTTGTCAATGCGGCCAACGAACAGCTTGGTATCTGCATCAGCAGTGCTACACACCAGACGATTCAGACCGTAAGACGCCTGGTATGATCGAACAGACATTACATACCGATGTATGAAAAATAAATGACAGCATAAAGTACAAAAGCTCCCGGCCGGATGGCCGGGAGCTTTTGAATTATATTTGCGTGTTGCGTATTACATTCTGCACGTTCTACCCTGAATATGCTGTAATTTCCGTCCATGCTCACTCACGCGGAATCATCATTTTATTTCTGTGTCGTAGTATCCGGTACATTGTCCGGCTCGTCTTCTTCAAAGGATTTTTTGCTGTCCCAGTCGAGATGCAGTGTCCGTTTCAGAACGGTGGCAACAGCGAGATCGCCCATGACGTTGACGCAGGTGGCACCCATATCTGCCAGAGTGTTGACGGATATGTATACACCGAGGATCTGGTTCACAGGCAGTCCGGCGATCGGAGCCAGAGCTGCAAAAGCGGCGATGGCACCGCCGGGAACGCCGGGCGTGCCGATGCTGAGAAGAACATTGCAGGCGAGAATCGTGATCATCGTTCCGATGCTGAGCGGCGTATTTGTCGCCGAAGCGAAGAAGGTGATCATGAAGGACATCAGAATGGAAACAGCATCCATGTTCACGGTTGCTCCGAGCGGAAGCGTCAGAGAGGAGATCTCATCCGGAATCCCCAGGTTATTATGCGCACATTCCATGGAGAGCGGGAGCGTTGCGCTGGATGAGCAGGTTCCGAAAGCATTCAGGGCAGCAGGGGCAATCCCCCTGAAAAATTTGCGCGGGCTGTAATGTCCGAAAAGTTTCACCATGCCGCCGTATACGATCAGTACATAGAGGAAATAGGTAATGTACAGTGTGAGCATGACTTCGCCCAGCTGGATCATGGTATCGATGCCGTTTGTGTACATAACGGTAGCAATGCAGCAGAATACGCCGATGGGCGTGATGTACATGATTTTTGTGACGATCAGGACAGAAACCTCATTGACGGCACTGATCACATCAACAAGTGGTTTGGCTTTCTCGCCGACGGAGAGGCAGGCCAGACCGATGATGACAGCGAATACGAGAATCTGCAGCATGTTGCCGTCGGTAAACGCTGTGAGCGGATTGGCGGGGATCAGGTTCTCCAGTGTGTCAACAAGGCCGCCGAAGGTCGCTGCTTCTACTTCGGTATCCGTCGCTGTAATGACAGCGCCATCGCCTAAATGGAGCAGTTTCGGAAGAAACAGGCCGATCGTTGATGCGAGCGCCGTGGTTCCGATGAACCACAGAATAGAGTGAAGACCGATCTTGCCGGTTCGTGAGATACTGTTGATGCCCATGATGCCCATGACGAGACTGCAGAACACGAGCGGATAGATCATCATGCGCAGGGCGTTCATGTAAATGTTGGCTATGACGGATAAGATGTCGTACAGCCACTTCGGCATGATCAGGCCGATAAAAAGTCCGGCCAGAAGTCCGACCGTGATCCACAGGGTGATGTTGAATTTCTTCTTTTTCTTTCCGCCGTTTTCCGCATTTTCGCTGCTGACGGCTGCTGTTCTTTCAGCTCTCATTTCTCCCACCTCATTCCTCAGGGCTTATAAACCCTGTGTTTTTAATCAGACATGCGCAGGAATCTGCCTCCCGGCATGGCTGTATTACATATTTTTTCAGATCCTCTTTCAGGTCCTCTTCCAGATCCCCTGCATTCAGCTCTGACCGTAGTCTCGGCTTTGACCGGAGCCGGACGAATGCAGTCTTGTCTGCACCCAGTAGGCGCCCATGGACTGTCCCGGCTTTTTCGTCACCTCATCGTTCAGATAGTCAGCCAGGCCGACAGAAGCGGGATCCCACGCTTCTTCCGTCTCCATATCCGGAAATTCGACTTCGGCGTACCAGAATTCCGTATCCGTTCCGGCATCCACGTGACTGACTTCCAGACGGAGACCGTCCGGCAGACGATAGTCCCGACGCGTCTTCGGAATGAGAGGATAACCGATCAGATCCTCCAGAGCGTCGAATTTATCCTTCGGGATAGCAAGCTCGATCTCTTTGCGTGCGACGAGTCCGCGCGACTTGAAACACAGGATGTAGCTCGTGTCACCGCCGGTTACGGCTTCTTCGCGGATCCGCACGGTAGGTTCAACACTGATGTAGCCCTGCCGCATGGACTGTTCGCGGATGAGCGGAAGATCTGCCTCAGGCCATCCGCTGACCATCCATTTCCGTTCGATTTCCATCTGTAATCCCCCTAAATACTATCAAAACGGTATGTTTAGTTTATTTTACACACTGCATACTGGCATTGCAAGCCCCGGATATTGCCGCAGGGAATACTTGGTTACAGTTCAGACGTATGCCAGAGCCACGGAACACATGGAGACTCCCAAGCCGAGGACAAGCGAGAGCGTGTCGAGGCTGGAAGTCTCCATGTGTGACAGTGGCTGGCAAAGAGTGAACAGTAACAATACTTGCGCCGCGCAGATGGATAAGCGTATAATCGTTCTGTTCATCAGGAGAGATTTATAAAGCTGCGGGAACTGCCCGCATTAAAAAAATATTGGGAGAGACATTCTTATGAGCAATGTATTGCGTACTGCTGCCGCCGTCGGTGCCTGCAAGGCCGCGCGCGGTCTGCTCCGTCTGATGCACAGGGGCGGAACGACGACACCGGGCAAGCTGGCGATGAAAGTCGACAGCAATATACTGGAAACGGTATCGGCCGGCATGGATATCATCGTCGTGACCGGAACCAACGGGAAAACGACAACTTCTAATATGATAGAACATGCGCTGACAGCTTCGGGCCATGATACGCTGGCCAACAAGTCCGGCGCAAATCTGCTGCCGGGTGTGACAGCGGAATTTACGGCAAACGCCACGGCTTCCGGAAGGCCGAAAAGCCATTATGCCGTCATCGAGTGCGATGAATCAGCCCTGAAGCAGGTGGTGCCGAAAATTCATCCCAAAGTTATTCTTGTGACCAACCTGTTCCGGGATCAGCTGGATCGGTACGGAGAGGTCATGCATACGAGAGATGAGATACGGAAAGGCATCGATGCGTGTCCGGATGCCATCCTCTGTCTGAATGCGGATGATTCCCTCGTTGTATCTCTGGCTGACCATGTACCCAACCGCGTGGTTTACTACGGCATTGATATACCGGTCGGAGATCAGAAAGAAGCGGAAATCTCTGATGCCCGCTACTGCATCCGCTGTGGCGCGGAATATGAATACACGTATCACACCTATGCTCATCTGGGCGGATTCCACTGTCCGAAGTGCGGTTACAGCAGGCCGGAAACGGACGTAGCTGTGACGGGAATCAGCAGGACGGCGATGAGCGGGAGCGATGTGCAGATGCGGATCGGCAAAGACTCGTACAGCGTCCACGTCGGGCTTCCGGCCATTTACAACGTCTACAATGCTGCGGGCGCAGTGGCCGCGTATACGGCGGCCGGCTTTGACAGACAGGAGATATTCAGTGCCCTGTCAGATGTGCACAGCAGTTTCGGACGCATGGAGACCTTCGATCTGGACGGAACACGTGTGCAGATGATACTGGTAAAAAATCCTGCCGGCTGTAACCAGGCGCTCGCCTACGTCGCGGGAACCGGTGAAGATTACACGGCTGTGTTCTGCCTGAATGACCGGACGGCTGACGGCCACGATATTTCCTGGATCTGGGATGCCGACTTCGAATCCGTCTGCGCGGATCCTCATATGATCAGCGTACTGGTTACCGGCGACAGGGCAGAAGACATGCTCCTGCGTCTGAAGTACGCAGGTCTCGGAAAACGCAGCGCAGAGATCGTCAGGACGAACAGCGACCTGATCGGCAAGATGAAGCAGAGCAGCCTGCCTGTATTTGTTCTTCCTAATTATACGGCCATGCTTTCACTTCGCGCTGATCTCGGCGCCATCACCGGCAAGGGAGCATGCTGGGAAGGCTGACGGAAAATGGCATACAGCATTCCGGGAAGGCTGACAGGAAATGGCATACAGCATTCCGGGAAGACTGACAGAAAATGGCATACAGCAATCCGGAAAACTGACAGGAAATTGCATATAAAGAGGCGGCGGACAGTCAGTACAGCTGCAGCAAGATACAGAACGTGCCAACGGGCCTGTACGCCGCAGGAGGACAGAAATATATGGAGACACTGAAAATATGTCACCTCTATCCGGAGGTGCTGAATCTGTACGGCGACCGCGGTAATATCCGCTGTCTTGAACGCCGTCTGGAATGGCGAGGCATGAAGGCGGAAGTCACACGCGTGGGTATCGGCGATACAGATGATCTGACGGCGTATGACCTCTTCTTTATCGGCGGCGGACAGGACTTCGAACAGGAAGTTCTTCTGCAGGATCTGGGCTCCGGCAAGGGCGACAGCATCCGCGCAGCGATCAGGGACGGAAAAGTATTCCTCTGCATCTGCGGCGGATATCAGATGATGGGAAACTACTACGAGACCCATGACGGTGTAAAATGCGAATTCCTCGGCGCCGTTGATTTTTACACAAAGGGCGGAGACACGAGGATGATCGGAAACTACGCCTTTGAGCTCGGGCAGGCGTCCGGCGGCAGCACCGTTGTCGGCTTTGAGAACCACAGCGGCCGCACCTATCTCGGCAGCGGGGTGAGCCCGCTCGGCCATGTTCTCAAAGGATACGGCAACAACGGCTCAGACGGCACAGAGGGATGCCGCTATCTCAACGTCTACGGTTCTTACAGCCACGGCCCGATCCTTCCCAAAAACCCCGCTTTCTGCGATGAACTGATCGCCACGGCGATCGGCCGCAGGACCGGAAACCGGCCGACGCTTGCACCCATCGACGACAGCATCGAGCAGCAGGCGCATGACTCCGTTCTTCAGCGTGTCCTGAACGGCACTGCAGGCCGGGACGACTGAGTTACGCGGGCCGACGGGCAAACTTTTGTTGACATTTGGCGCAGATGTGATATTCTTTGTGTAATTTGTTAGAAACTATAGTTTTTTGATAGGAATTGTTCCATTACGACAGGAGATAACGCCATGCATGCACCTCTACGTTATCAGGCCACAGAATTTGACTGCGGGCCTACAGCGGTTCTCAATGCTGTTTCATATCTTTTTCCGACGGAGGAGGTGCCTCCGGAATTCGTCAAGACGATTTATGCCTACACGCTCGACGATGTGAATGATATCGGTATGCCCGGCAGGATGGGAACATCCCCCGGCGCACTGCAGCACCTCACTTCCTGGTTTAACTCTTACCGGGTCAGAACGGGCTATCCGATGCGCTGTGAATTCTACTCCGGTAAGGACGTCCATCTGAAAAATGATTCGCCGGTGATCCGCTGTCTTGAAGAGGGCGGGGCCGCTGTCGTCAAGTGCATTCTCGAGTGTGAGCACTACGTGACGCTGACAGGAATTGACGACACCTATGTGCATGTGTTCGATCCGTATTACTGGGACATCGATTTCGGGAAGAAGGGAATTGTCAGGATTGAAGACCGTCCCCGTGAGATGAACCGGAAAATTTCCAGAAGCATCATGGACTGTGTCGATAAGTGTGATTACGCTTTCTGTCAGGAAGAGGACCGCACAGCCATGTTGTTTTATAAAGAAGGTAAGGGACCTGAATTTGGCTCGCAGTGAGACGCGGGCCTGGGAATGGCTCTGTGAGGCAGAGCCGTGGAAAGAGGAACAGGAATGAGAGGAAAGAGGCTGGAACAGATCACATCGGCTGTCCTTGCCGCCGTTATGGCAGTGGGCATGTCTGCCTGCGGAAGCAGCACAGGCACAGCGGCCACTTCGGCGGCTGGAGAAGCGACGGAAGCTGCAGTTTCCGCTTCGGCGGGAGCAGGTGTGGAAACGGGAGACGATATCATCAACATTGCTTTTACCGATACCGTCGGCACGATGAATCCGCTGAACATGAACTGGAACTTTATCAATCTGTACACAACGAGCATGGAATTTCTTCCGCTTGCACAGACCAACGATAATTATGATGTGGACTATCTCCTTGCGGAGAGCATCACGACCGATGACAACCAGACTTTCACGATCAAGATCCGTGACGATGCGACTTGGTCAGACGGTGAGCCTGTCACGGCTGATGACGTAGTCTGGACGATGATGAAATTCACCTGCCCGGATGTGGCGAACCCGAACTTTGATTTCACACCTTTTGTCGGCATCAACGAGGACGGAACTTCTCCGGAGGGAGCTGAGGATGTCGAGGGTATCAGGGCTCTGGATGACAAGACCGTACAGCTCAAGGTCAACGGCCATATGAACCTGAAGACGCTTCTGAACAACTGCATCACATGGCTCTGCATCCTTCCCAAGCACGCACTGGAGGATACGCCGGATGATCAGCTTCTCACGAGTACATGGTTTGAAAAACCGGATGTCATCTCCGGACCGTATTTCGTGGATGATTACGATTTCTCCCATTTCGTATCCTATACGGCCAATGACAAATATTTCCTCGGTGCGCCTTCCATCAAAAAGGTGAACTTCCGTATTATGGATGGCTCCGAGATTCTCGCAGGCCTTCAGTCCGGCGAGCTGGATATGGTTCACCCGTCCTGCTCCATCCCGACAGAGGACCGGGCGGCGGTTGAGAAGCTCGAGGGATTCAATGTGGAATATACAAAGCCGATCACAAACCAGATGACCTTCTTCAATACCAGTAAGGTTACGGATGCGAGAGTGCGTCAGGCAGTTGTTTATGCGATCGACAGAGATACCATCGTACAGCAGCTTCTGGACGGCCACGGCGAGGTGACAGACGGATTTATCTGCTCACAGAGCCCGTATTATGATGAGAACAAGACGAAGATCTCCTATGATCCGGACAAGGCAAAAGAGCTTCTGCAGGAGGCGGGCTGGGACGGATCCCAGACACTGCAGTACTACGTAAGTTCCAACGACAGCATCGCCGTCAAGGCAGCACAGCTCGTACAGCAGTATCTGTCACAGGTCGGCATCAAGTGCGAGATCAATACCGTTGATTTTGACACGCTGACGGGTCAGATCGCAGGATCAGACGACGAGGATATGTTCTCCGTACAGTACACGATCACGCCGAATGACTACTGGGCGGATGAGAACAGCCTCATCAACGTTCCGGATTCCAGCTGGTCAGGCGGCTATGTCAACGATGACATCAGCAAGTGGCTGGATCAGACGCAGGAGACGACCGACGAGAACGAGCTGAAGACCATCTATGACAATATCGATGAGCAGGTCATCGCCGACACGCCGGTGTTCCCGATGTACTTCCTCAGCAACGTCGGTGTTGTGAGCAACCGTGTCGATGGCGCGAAGATGACCTTCTACGGCGCCTTTGACAACATCCAGGACTGGAAGATCGTATCCTGAAAAAATGTGAAGTGAGGCAGGTCTTTACAGCACATTTTTGTGATTAATCACTAAATTCTGCTCACAGCCTTTTGTATACTGGACGTGAGCGCAGAAATTGCATAAAATGTTCATAATGTGTGAGGGGAGCGCAGACAGAAGTGTGCGCTCCCCTTGTCTCGCTGTAAGGCGGATGAATAGCAGCCCATGGGAATTGCCTACACCCGGAGAGGCGTATAAATGGATGACAGAATACTGGACGTGCAGAACCTGCGCGTCGTATTTCAGACGGATTTCGGAAGCAGAACGGTCACGGATGATATCAGCTTTCATGTGAACCGTGATGAGATGCTCGGCATCGTCGGAGAATCCGGCTGTGGTAAAAGTGTGACGAGCATGGCCGTCATGGGACTTCTCCCGCGGAACGGAAAAGCGGAGAAGGGCCGGATTATTTTTGACGGGAAGGATCTGCTCGCCATGAAGCCGCGCGAACTTGACAGGATCCGCGGAAAGGATCTCACAATGGTATTTCAGGATGCGCTGGCGGGACTGAATCCGGTTTTTACCGTTGGGAATCAGCTGGCGGAGGAGATCCGCGTGCATGAACACGTCTCACGCCGGGAGGCGCAGACAAAAGGTACGGAGATCCTCGGCAGGATGGGAATTCCGGATCCCGCAGAAGCCATGAAGAAATATCCGCATGAGCTTTCGGGCGGCATGCGCCAGAGAGTGATGATCGCCATGGCGCTTGCGTGCGGTCCGAAACTGATGATCGCCGATGAGCCGACAACGGCACTGGATGTGACGATCCAGGCACAGATCATGCAGGAGATCAGAAAAGCACGAAACGAACTTCACATGTCTGTCATGCTTATTACGCACGATATCGGACTGGTCGCGCAGAATGCCGACCGCGTCATGGTCATGTATGCAGGGCAGATCATTGAGGAAGCACCCGTGCATGAGCTGTACTGTCACCCCATGCATCCTTACACACAGGCGCTTCTGGCGGCGGCGCCCGGCATTGACGACAGCGAGGACAGAAGGCTCGTCTCGATCCGCGGCTCTGTGCCGCAGCAGTATGACGAGATCACAGGGTGCCGCTTCCGCGACCGCTGTCCGTTTGCGTCGGAGGGATGCGAAAAGCCGCAGGAGTTCCGTGAGCTCACCGCAGGTCACTGCGTGCGGTGCTGGCGCGCGGGACATATACAGGAGGATTGAGTTGGCAGAAGATATGGCAAGGCAGGATCCCGGATCCACAGAGAATAAGGCAGCGGCGCCGGACAGCGCAGCAGAACAGCCGCTGCTTTCTGTCAGGGGACTGCGCAAATTATATAAGGAAGAAAGCCCGAAACTCTTCACGCCTGCCCGGTATGTACACGCCGTGGACGGCGTCGATTTCGATATCATGCCGGAAGAGACGCTGGGTCTCGTGGGCGAGTCCGGCTGCGGGAAGTCAACGACCGGCCGTCTGATTGCCGGTATCGAAGAACCGACAGAGGGAACGGTGCTGTACCGGGGAAAAGATCTGTTTCAGATGAAACCGGAGGAGAGAAAGAGCATCAGGACGCAGATCCAGATGATTTTTCAGGATTCCTATGCATCGCTGAACCCGAGAAAAAGAATCTACGACATTCTCTCCGCTCCTATGCTTTATCACGGAATCACCGACAGAGAGCATGTGTCAGGGCGCGTGGATGAGCTTCTGGAGATGGTCGGACTGCCGGAGAATGCAAAACGGCGCTATCCGAATGAGTTTTCGGGAGGACAGCGGCAGAGAATCGCCATCGCAAAGGCACTGTCGCTGAATCCAAGTCTTATCATCTGCGACGAGCCGGTGTCAGCCCTGGATATGTCGATTCAGGCACAGATCCTGAACCTGATGAAGGATCTTCAGGATGATCTCGGCGTGTCCTATCTGTTCATAGCGCACGGGCTGGGTGCTGTTCATTACATCAGCCACAGGATAGCCGTCATGTATCTGGGGAAGATCGTGGAGACGGGCCCCGGACATGAGGTATTCACGCATCCGGCGCATCCGTACACGAAGGCACTGATATCGGCTGTGCCGGTCGCAGATCCCGAAAAGCCGAATGATCCTGACGCCATTCCCTCGGGAGAGGTTCCTTCGGCGGTCGATCTGCCGAAAGGATGCCGCTTTGCTTCGCGCTGTCCGTATGCGCAGGATAAATGCAGACAGTCGGAACCGGTTCTGAAGGAGATCCCATCAGGGACTGCGGGACCGGAAGGCAGAGACGGAACATCCGGACACATGGCGGCGTGCTACTACGCGGCGGGAGAACTGTGATGGCTAAATATATTCTGAAAAGAGTGCTGATCGCACTGATCGTTCTGTTTGGTATCACGATTATCGACTTCGCCATTATGAGCCTCATCGGCAATCCGATCGAGATGATGAGCGGCGGACCGAAGGTGTCCGATGCCATGCTGGCGCGCCGCGCGGAGAGCATGGGCCTTGACAAGCCTGTCATTGTGCAGTATTTTAACTGGCTGGCCGCCGTGCTTCACGGCGACTTCGGCTATTCCTATACAGACTACCTGCCGGTGAGCGGCAAGATCGCGAGCCATCTGGGACCGACGCTGATCCTCACGGTATCGGCGCTGATCCTCAGTCTCATCATCGCCGTTTCCGGCGGTATATACAGTGCCACGCACACACACAAAACGAGCGACTACGTCGTTGTGACACTGTCGTTTCTGGGACAGAGTATCCCGGGATTTTTCCTGGCTCTCGTGCTCATCTATATTTTCGCCGTGAAACTCGGCTGGCTTCCGTCCAACGGGATGCGGCAGCTCGGAACTGCCGGCACGGCAGTCGACATCCGGTATCTGATCATGCCCTGCATCACGCTCGCAGTCAGCATGGCCGGACGCAATATCCGCTACATCCGGTCAGCCATGCTGGAGATCCTGAACAGGGATTACCTGCGGACGGCAGAGGCGCGCGGCATCGGACAGCGCAGGGTGATCTGGAAGCACGCTTTCAAAAATGCACTGATTCCGATTCTCACTGTCATCGGCATGGAGATTCCGGGCCTGTTCGGCGGTTCGATCATCATCGAGCAGGTTTTTTCCTGGCCGGGCCTCGGCCTTCTCACCATGAATGCCGTGCTGACGAGAGACTATCCGGTGATCATGGCTGTCTGTCTGCTGTCTGCCGTCGTGGTTCTGGCGGCAAATCTGGTGACAGATATCCTTTATGCAGTGGTTGATCCGACGGTGCGTCTTGGCGGAAAGGGGGCGGTCTGATTATGGAAGAAAGTTATCTGCAGTCCGTCATCCGGCGATTCCGTTATCACAAAGCCGGTGTCATCAGCTTCTGGATTGTCGTGGCGATCACCATTCTCGCCGTTCTCGCGCCGGTGATCGCTCCATATGCGCCGGATGCCATCAATCCGGATTTTTCCGCGGCGCCTTCTGCCAGCTATCTGCTTGGCACGGACCAGATCGGACGTGACGTTCTCTCGAGACTTCTGTACGGCACACGGACATCGCTTCTCGTGGGCGTGGCGGCGACGCTGATCTCCACAGCCATCGGCGTACTCCTTGGCCTTCTTGCGGGCTATGTGGGCGGAGCTGTCGATCAGATCATCATGCGCATCACCGACATGGTCATGAGTTTTCCGTACATTCTTCTTATCCTCGTCGCGAGCGTTATTTTTAAACCGGGACTGAAGAGTATTATTCTGATCCTCGGCTTTGTGGACTGGCCGGGCGTGGCGAGGCTGGTGCGCGGCGATGTGCTCTCCCTGAAAGAGAGAGAATTCGTACAGAGCAGCCGGATCGCGGGTATGACGCGGAAGTATATCATGTTTTCGGATATTCTCCCGAACGTCATGGGTGATATTCTTGTCTTTGCAACGACAGTAATGGCTACGTCGATCCTTGATGAGGCGGCACTCAGCTTCCTGGGCCTTGGCATTCAGCCGCCGATGGCGAGCCTCGGCAATATGCTGAACGGAGCGGAATCGGTGACGGTGCTCACAACAATGCCCTGGCTCTGGGTGAGTCCCGGTATTCTGATCATCGTTCTGGTCGTCTGCGTGAATTTCGTCGGAGACGCGCTGCGCGATGCGCTGGATCCGTCATCTGTGAGATGACTGTATTTTTGAGTTGATTTAAGGCAGGCCGGGTATTGTGGAAAAAGCTGGTCACAGCGTTATACCTGCCGGCAGATGATATGAGGTTGTTGGTAATGAACATCAGAAAATTCGGACACCATGGAAAATTCAGAAGAACCGGGCTCAGTCTTATGCTTGCCCTGGCCGTGCTGGTGAACAGCGCACTGCCGGCGGCAGCGGACAGCGGACCGGCCGGTGCATCGGATCATGTGGTGGTGACGGCCTCTGTGGTTACATCGATTGCGGACACACTGGAAAGTCTGTTTGAGAAATTTCTGTCCCTGTTCACCGGCGGCGGTGACGATAATGACGGCGGGGGATCGGATGAATATCCGACACTCAATACCGCTGACGGACCGCAGGTCGCTCTGGGCGATATAGATAATGACAACGGGACGTTTACCATGGTTGCCGTCAATGTACCGACCGGGAAATCCGCGGCGAAGAAATTTGAAGATGCAGATCCGGATCCGGACAGTATCTCCGTTATCTTCCGCGTGAGCTGCGGCAGCGGCACAGGGGATACGGAAGATTACCAGGGTGAGGAAGGCAGGGACGGCAGCTTTCATGCCACATGCCAGATGGCAGATTTTGACTTTCAGAACGGCAGTTACAGCATGACGGTTCTTCTGAAAAGCGGCAGCGACGAAGTACAGATCGCTGAGGGCACCGGCGAGGTGAAGCTGCAGGATTTTGTGTATGCTGCCGTGCCTGAGGACGGGTATGGAACGGCCGCCGTCTACGTGGTCAATCCTTCAGCAGAGGACGGAGAAGAAGTTGATTCGGTTCAGTTTCTTGTGAAGCTGCGTGAAGCTCAGGAAGATCAGGACACATCGGAAACACCGAATTCCGGTTCTGTGCTCACAGCAGTCAGCAAAGATGCGGAAAATACGAAAACGGATACAGAAACTGTAGCCGTTATCGGGCAGGCGGATACATCGGAAGCAGATACCGCAAACACCGATAAAAGTGAGGATGTATCGGATATCAGCGGGAAATCTTCAACGGAAACGCAGCTGGAAACTTCATCGGATTCTTCAGATCAGGACGACACAGAGGAGAATCCGGGAGAAGCTGTTATCGATGCGGATGAGATCAGCAGTGGCGTCTGGTCTGCTGAGGTGACACCGTCATCTTACGGCGAAGGCGGTACCTGTACAGTAGAGGCGTATGTGAAAGACGTTCCCGTGGATACATCGGAGTCATTATCGTCTTCCTCGCTGTCTTCATCTGCTTCGTCTTCATTATCGTCATCATCTGATTCATCTTCTTCATCTTCGGAATTCGAGGAGGCCAACAGTGCAGCGGAGGCCTATATCTATGACGAGTCAGATTCGGGAACGGTTTATTCAGAATCGGATGAGAAGTCAGAAAACACCATTGAAGCGGGTGCAGTTCCCATCGGAACAGTGGATTTTACGCTCTGGCTCAGAGACAGCGCCAGCGTGGACGTCCCCGAGCTGCTGCAGTATCCGGAACTTCCCACCGGCTGCGAATCCGTGGCGCTGACCATTGTCCTGAAGAGCCTCGGGTATGATCTGGAGAAGACGACGATCGTCGATGACTACCTGATCTACGGTTCCAATTTTGCAAACTCCTATGTGGGAAGCCCGTATACATCGCACGGAGGCGGCATCTTCGGCCCGGGACTCGCAGCTACGGCCAATGCTTTTCTGAAGGCAAACGGCGGAGAGTATAAAGCGAAGGATATCACGGGAACGGATTTTGATGACCTTCTGACTTATATCGACGAGGGAATTCCCGTCATCGTATGGTCTACGATGTATATGAGCAACGTGAATTTCACGGGACAGGTCTCCACATATAAGGGAAGAGAGTACAAGTGGTACAATATGGAGCACTGTGTGGTCATCTGCGGTTATGACAGGGTAAACGAAACGATACATGTCAGTGATCCGCTGGATGGCATTGTTGACCGTGACTGGGATGCTTTTGAGCAGATTTATGAGACAGCGGGGGAAAATGCGGTGGTAATCGAGTGATTTTTTCTTCTGTTTTCCCACCTGAGGCACACCTTTCCGCGGCGATCCGCATCTTCTTTGGGATGACGCCCCACACAGGCATCCGAAACCTACATCATGTGCCAGAAAATCCAGTAAACACAATATTTTGACGGCCCTTTGAGGGCCGTTTTTTTTTGCCCTGAAAACGGCAAAAAGGGTTGCTTTTTGATGCTTCAGGGGCTAAGATTGTCACATAAGTGGTGAGAAGTGGTGAAAAGTGGAGTCGGGTGGGACGACAGTCTGGGGAGAGTGGCTTGTCCCGTCAGCTTCACCGGTCAGCTGAAAGGTGCAGTTTATGTTCACGGGAGAGTATGGACATACAATCGATGCGAAGGGACGACTGATTATTCCGTCCAGGTTCAGAGAAGAACTGGGAGACAAGTTCTATCTGACAAGGGGAATGGATGGATGTCTGTTTATTTTTCCGCAGGATGCATGGTCAGAATTCGAACAGAAACTCGCTGCACTGCCACTTACAAGCAAAGAAGCCAGAACTTTCACCCGTTTCTTCGTAAGCGGTGCTACAGAATGTGAACTGGATAAGCAGGGGAGAATTCTCGTGCCGCAGAGCCTCCGGGAATATGCGAATCTGGTTAAAGATGTGATCCTGGCCGGGAACCTGCATCGCATCGAAGTCTGGAGCAAGGAGAGATGGACCGAGAGCACGAACTACACAGACATGGATGACATTGCGAAGGGACTGCAGGATCTCGGAATTACTTTCTGACACAATTTTGAGGTCTGAGGCAGGAGCATATGGAATTCAGTCACAAGTCAGTGCTGCTTTCGGAGACGATCGAACAGCTGAAGATCAGAGCGGATGGAATCTACGTGGACGGAACGCTGGGCGGTGCCGGACACTCTCTGGAAATTTGCAAAAGGCTGAACGATCATGGAAGACTGATCGGGATCGACCAGGATGGCGAAGCGATAGAAGCGGCAGAACATCGTCTTGCCAGTTACAAGGATCGTGTAACGATACTGCGCGGCAACTATCGGAACATGTTCGACATGCTGGGAGAAATCGGTATCGACAGGGTTGACGGAATCCTTCTGGATCTGGGTGTTTCGTCACACCAGCTCGACGATGCCGACCGTGGGTTTACTTACCGGACGGACGCGCCGCTGGACATGAGAATGGATCAGAGACAGGCGCTTTCCGCATACGAGGTCGTAAACAGCTACGGGAAAGAGGAACTTTTTCGTGTGATACGGGATTACGGCGAAGAAAAATTTGCCGGGAACATTGCCAGAAATATCTGCCTGGAGAGAGAAAAGAAGCCGATCGAGACGACTGGGGAGCTCGCCGAGATCGTAAAAGCATCGATACCTGCCAGGGTGAGAGCAACAGGAGGGCATCCCGCAAAGCGCACATTTCAGGCGATCCGGATCGAAGTGAACGGCGAACTGGACGCACTGAAAGATTCACTGGATACGATGATCGGGCATCTGACAGACGGCGGCCGCATCTGCATTATTACATTCCACTCACTTGAAGACCGCATTGTCAAGGATACGTTCAGAAGGAACGAGGATCCATGCATATGCCCGCCACAGTTTCCTGTCTGCGTGTGCGGACGAATACCGACGGGAAATGTGATCACCAGGAAACCGATTATTCCCTCGCCGGAAGAAATGGAAGCAAATCCGAGATCAAAGAGCGCAAAACTCCGCGTCTTTGAGAGAGAGTACGGATTGCATCCCAGGAGGCAGAGATAGATGGCAGCACGAAAACAGACTCGAAATGTCCGGGGAGGACAGCGAAGGGTAAATTCAGAAAGTTCGGAACGAAATTATGTCCGCTATTATGTGGACGGTACAGCAGTCAGAAGACTGGACGAGCAGGAAACAGAAGAACACCAGAGGAAGAGGGCGCGGCACCGGGTCAGCCGGAAAACGCTTGAGAACAGAAAGCGGGCGATGAGTTTCGGTATCGGATACATCTTTTTCCTCACAGCAGTATGTATCGCATCTGTATATTTCTGCATTCATTATCTGCAGCTCAGATCGGCGCTCATCAATCAGAATGAGACCATTGCATCCATGCAGAGTACGCTGAGCCAGCTCACAGAAGATAATGATGCACTGTACAGATCAACTATGGCTTCTGTCTCCATGGATGACGTGAGACAGACAGCACTTTCAAAACTTGGATTGCATTATGCTACAGAGTCTCAGATCAGCTATTACAATGCTGATGATGAGAGCTATGTACGTCAGTACACAGATATCAATGGAAAGTAAGCGCTTCCGGATATTTCGGAAACGATGAAAAAATGATGATTGCCCCGCTGTTCTGCAGCGGGGTTTTTACGTGGTATCGGAAATCCGCTGCGGCAGAGGTGTGGCAGAGGCGGACGGCAGAGTACGCGGCGTTACAGTTCAGACGTACGCCAGAGTCACGGAACACATGGAGACTCCCAAGCCGAGACCTCCGCAGGCGTCGGTGGTTAATGAGTCCGAGCGTAGCGAAGGACGAATTTATCACCGCTACGCCGAGGACAAGCGAGAGCGCGTCGAGGCTGGAAGGCTCCATGTGTGACAGTGGCTGGCAAAGAGTGAACAGTAACTACACGGCCGATGCGGGCGGCGGTTCGGGTGACAGGTTCTGCCAACTGTGCTATAATACAGCGACTGCCCAAATGATACATAATACAGCGGGGGTTACGGATTTGAACGAGATAGAACAGAAGAGACAGCAGAAAAAGGAGAAACGCATGCGGAGCCGGAAGATCGGCACGCGTATGCGGAAAAAACTCGTGGCGATGTTTCTCATCGTCATCTGCCTGTTTGTCACGCTGGCTGTCAGGATCACCTACATCAATGTGATGCAGGGACAGAAGTATTCCCGCATTGTGCTGAGCCAGGAGCAGCAGCAGTATGAAAGCCGGACGATCGCGGCGCGGCGCGGAGATATCACGGACAGAAACGGTACGATTTTTGCGACAAGCGAGAAGGTATACAAAGTCATCCTGGACTGCAAGGTCGTGAACACGGAGGTTGAGGAACTCGACGGCTCGTCGGATCAGAAATATCTGGAACCGACGGTCAAAGCCCTCGTTTCCGTGCTCGGTCTGGATGAGAGCAAAATCCGCCAGAAACTGACGGATGACGCGACCAAAAACAGTCAGTATGTCGTCCTTGAAAAGAATGCCACCATCGAAGACAAGCAGAATTTCGAGAACTACACCGATGTAAACAGCGACGAAAACAAGGACCTGTCGGATGCGGCGCTCGCGGAGAGAGCTAATGTACGCGGCGTATGGTTTGAGGAAAACTACGTCCGCAAGTACCCGCTGGATTCACTTGCCTGTGACACGATCGGTTTTACTTACGACGGAACGACAGCCGACTGGGGCATCGAGGGATATTACAACGATATTCTGAACGGTACAGACGGCCGGGAGTACGGTTATTTTGACTCTGACTCCGATGTGGAACAGACGATCATCAATGCCCGTGACGGAAAAAATGTAGTGTCGACCATTGATGCGAATGTGCAGCACATCATCCGCAATGCGCTCGAAAATTTCGAGGATGAGATGGCGACGGACACAAATAAGACCAATGGTGCGCTGAATATCGGCGTGGTCGCCATGGATCCCAATTCAGGAGAAATCCTCGGCATGGATTCCGACCGCTGGTACGATCTGAACAATCCGAGAGATCTGACACGCTTTTACAAGAAGAGTGAGATCAGCAAGATGTCAGATGCAGAGATGCTCGATGCGCTGAATGAGATCTGGGCGAATTACTGTATCTCGGATGCCTATGAACTGGGATCGGTATTCAAGCCGGTCACGGCGGCATCGGCGCTTTCTGACGGCTCGGTTACGATGGATACGGTATTTACCTGTGACGGCGGTGAGCAGGTCGCCGACAAATACATCGCCTGCGAGGCGGTGCACGGTCAGATCACGCTGAGCGATGTCATCAAGAAATCCTGTAATGATTCGCTGATGCAGATCGCCGCCCTGATGGGAGAGGATGATTTCATCAAATATCAGTCGATCTTCAACTACGGCCTGAAGACCGGCATCGATCTGCCGGGAGAGACATCCGGCCTTGTCTTTGACAAGGAAACAATGGGCCCCGTAGAGCTTGCGACATCCTCGTTCGGACAGGGCTTTACCGCTACGATGATACAGGAGGTGGCGGCTATCAGTGCTGCGATCAACGGCGGCTATTATTACCGTCCGCACGTGGTAAAGGAGATCACCGATGCCAACGGAGCTGTTGTGCAGACGATCGATCCGATCGTTGAGCGTCGCACGAATTCCGAAGAAGTGAGTGCGGATATCCGCAAGGTTATGGGTTCGGTTATGGAGTCCGACGGAACCGGATATCTCGCCAAGATCCCGGGCTATACGATGGGTGGCAAGACCGGTACGGCCGAGAAACTGCCCCGTGGCAACGGCAACTATGTACTTTCCTTCGTTAATTTTGCCCCGCTGGATAACCCGAAGGTCGTTCTGTATGTGACCGTCGATGAACCGAATACGGATGCCCAGGAGACGACGATCTATGCGATGAGCATAGCCCGCAATATCATGGTTGAGCTTCTGCCTTACCTGGATATTTTCCCGGATGAAGACGGATACACACTTTCGGATATCGACACGACAGAGGCAACCAACGGCATGATGATCTCCAGATCCTACACCATGCAGGACAACGGCGTGACGCTGATCGGATCAAAGCAGGTAGGTTCCTTCAATGCCGACACCTCAACCGGACCGCAGAAGGTGGTACTTGCAGACAACGGGTTGGTGGATACGGACGGCGACGGCATCGGAGATACCGCGCAGTCGGAAGTCGATGCCGACGGAGACGGATATCTGGACAGCACGGAGTCGGGCAGCAGCGATGAAAACAATACGGGATCGGATGCCCGTCAGGAGCTGAACAATATTTCTGATTCGCAGTCGAGCTATCTGTATCAGGACACGACGCAGGGACAGGCGGAGGACGGCTCTGATCTGCCTACGCTGTCCGGAACAGACAATTCCGGTGATACTTCGACGGAGAACAATACGTATTTCAGCGACGGATATACAAATGAGGATGCCGAGACATATATGTACTGACGTACATGATCTGTCAGCGCGCGTCCTGCACGGGAGGATATGTAATGAACTGGGAAGATTTATTTCCGCTGTTTATCAGCTTTGGCGTTACCGCGGTGGTGACCGCGATTCTCATCCCCTTTCTGACAAAGAAGAAGGTTGATCAGACAGAGAGAAAAGAAGGCGTCAAATCGCACCTGAAAAAAGCCGGTACGCCGACGATGGGAGGCATCGCTATCCTTGCCGGCATCCTTGTCGTATCTCTGCTCTATATGCACACAAAGATCGCCATCATACCGGTGGTCGTTCTCACGTTCGGCTTTGGCATCATCGGATTTCTGGATGATTTTCTGAAAGTCGTTCTGCACAGGTCGGACGGACTGATCGCCTGGCAGAAGCTTCTGCTTGAGGCGGCGGTGACGGCCCTGTTCCTGTACATGCTCGAACACGGCTTCGGCTATTCGCTGGATATGCGCATACCCTTCAATCCGTCTGCTGCCATCTCATGGCCGCACGGACTGTCTGTATTCTTTGCGTTCATCGTCATCCTCGCGACGGTCAACGGCGTGAACTTCACCGACGGCGTGGACGGACTTGCCTCTTCTGTGACGATCGTCGTCGCTCTGTTTTTTACCGTTATGAGTGCCATGCTGCAGGGCGGAATTACGCCGATCACCCTGGCGGTGACGGGATCCCTGCTGGCTTTCCTTCTCTTTAATTCCAATCCTGCAAAAATATTCATGGGGGACACGGGTTCCCTCGCCCTCGGCGGATTTGTGGCAGGCAGCGCCTACATGATGCGGATGCCGCTGTACATTCCGATCGTCGGCTTTATCTACGCCATCGAACTTCTGTCGGTGGCCATGCAGGTCACTTATTTTAAGGCAACGCACGGCAAACGCATCTTCAAGATGACGCCGATCCACCATCACTTCGAGCTCTCCGGATGGTCAGAACCCCAGATCGTGGCGAGGTTCACCATTCTGACGACGCTTCTCTGTGCTCTGGCGCTGCGGGTGTAATTACTGGCATGCGGGCGCTCTGCCCGTTATCAATTGCAGAAAGACGGTGCCGGTTCACTTAAGATGACAGGCAGCCGGACTTATCGGGAGGTATATCATGGATTTCAGTGGCAGAAAAATACTGGTATTCGGAGCCGGAAAGAGCGGTGTCGGCGCATCGCGGCTGCTTCTCAAAGCGGGTGCGGTTCCGGTGGTATACGACGGCAGAGCGGATCTGGACTGCCAGTCGGTGAAAGACAGAATCGGCGCCGATGTGCAGGTGATCGCGGGAAATTTCCCGGATGAGATCTGTTCGTCGATCGACGCCTGTGTCATGAGCCCCGGTGTTCCCTGTGATATTCCTCCAGTTGAGCATATGCGCGCAGCCGGCATACCGGTCTGGAGTGAGGTCGAGCTGGCTTACCGCGTAGGAAAGGGCAAAATTCTCGCGGTGACCGGGACAAACGGCAAGACGACTACGGTTACGCTGCTCGGAGAGATGATGAAGAATTACTTCCCGGAGGTATATGTGGTCGGCAATATCGGCACGCCCTATACCGATGTTGCGCTCGGTCAGACGGACAGAGCGTGGACAGTCATCGAGTGCAGCAGCTTCCAGCTGGAGACAATCGATACATTCCATCCGGCGGCATCGGCGATCACCAATATCACCGAGGATCATCTGAACCGCCATCACACGATGGAGGAATATATCCGCTGCAAGGAGAGAATCGCCGAAAACCAGACGGCAGATGATATCTGCGTTCTGAATTATGAAGATCCGGTGCTGCGGGCATTCGGAGAAAAAAGCAAAGTGCCGGTCGTTTATTTTTCCAGCAGGAGAATCCTGGAGAAGGGCATATGGCTGGACGGAACCATGATCAGGATGAGCGACGGCAGTCAGACCGTGGACGTGGTCGACACAAAGGATCTGCAGATCCTCGGTCTGCATAACTTTGAAAATGTGATGGTGGCCGCGGCAATGGCGCATCACGCCGGCGTTCCCGTGGAGAGTATCCGCAGGACGGCCTGTGCTTTCCCGGGCGTGGCGCACAGGATCGAATACGTGACGGAGATCAACGGCGTCAGATATTACAACGACTCCAAGGGAACCAATCCCGACGCAGCGATCAAGGGGATTCAGGCGATGAACCGTCCGACCTGTCTGATCGGCGGCGGATTCGACAAACAGCTCTCTTTTGACAGCTGGATCAATGCATTTGACGGCAAGGTGAAATATTTCGCCCTGATCGGTCAGACAAAGGAACAGATTGCGGAGACGGCCATCCGCTGCGGATTCCCGAAGGAGCACATTGCTTTCTTCGATAATCTGGAGCAGGCAGTCAGGGCGTGTGCGGAGCATGCACAGCCGGGCGATGCGGTACTTCTCTCGCCGGCATGCGCGAGCTGGGGACAGTTCGACAACTACGAACAGCGCGGCGATATGTTCAAGCAGTACGTGAATGATCTGAAAAACAGGTAACGGAGCGCACAGAATGGCGGGAAAATTCGGAAAGAAAAGAAAAAACAGAATACTGGTCCGCATTCTTTCCGTGCTCGCGGTTCTGGCAGCGGCTTTCCTGATTTTCATCGGTGTCTTTTACGTTCCGAATGATCACGTGGACGTGTCGGGAAGCACACGGTATACGGCAGATGAAGTGCGGGAGATGGTGCTCACGGATTTTGCGCATCACAATGCTGTCTACCTGTCGCAGTTTGTCAAGACGGTGACACCGGACAACGTGCCTTTCGTAAATTCCATTGAGATCGAGTACGAAGCCCACAACAGGATCGCACTTCACGTCAGTGAGAACAGCCCGATCGGCTATATCAGCCAGAACGGCAATGACTATTACTTTGATTCAAAGGGGTATGTTCTGGAGGCTTTCCCGTCTTCAGAGACAACGGACACCTCGTCGGATACGTCTTCGGCGCTGGAGAGCGTGACGGCTTCCTCCGGTGTTTCCGGCAGCAGTTTCACTTCAGATGCGACGGCTTCGAGCGGTACGGCTGCGGGGAACGATACGTCTGCCGGGAATGGTACGGCTGCGGGAAACAATACGGCAGCCGGGGCCGGTGCGGCTGAAGCCGGGACAGATACTTCTGCGGCGGACGGAGCGGTGAGCGGTACATCCGGCAGTGCAGCACAGGGCAATGCCCTGCAGGCGGATATGGTCCGCACACAGGATACGGAGTTCCATCCTGCGCTCACCGACGTCACGGAGGTCACCGGACTCACGGAAGATCAGCTCTCCGTGGGCATGACGATCAGCGTCGATAATACCGGCGTATTTTCGTCACTGCTCGCGCTGACCAAGATCATCAGCAAACTGGACATCCGTCCGGACAGCATCGAAGTCACGAACGGCAGTGAGTTTACACTTCATTACGGAGATATACGGATCATGCTCGGAACGGACAGCCTTCTCGAGGAAAAAATGGCGCGGGCGGCTGCTATTCTGCCCAAGCTCAGCGGCATGAAGGGCGTTCTGCATCTGGAAGATTTTTCTGATGATACCGTGAATATCATTTTCGATAAGGATACCGGCGAGACCTCATCCGACAGCACCTCATCTGACAGCACCTCGTCTGACGGTACTTCTGCGGATGCGTCATCAGATACAGCTGCTGACAATACCTCTTCAGATACAGGATCGGATGTTTCCGCAGACGGGACGGCATCGGATACAGGAACGGATACGTCCGCCGGTGGAACGGCATCGGATACAGGATCGGATACGTCCGCTGGCGGAACGGCATCGGATACAGGATCAGATGCATCAGCCGGTACCGGAATTTCTGACAACGGAGACGGTGCAGCGTCAGATACAGGAGCCGACACTTCGGGTGCGGAAAACGGTGAAGGCGCAGCCGGTGTGAATGGCACCGACGGAGGCAATGCATCATACGGCGGCTATCTGTATTAACTGCCGTTCCGGGATTTTCGGTTCGCCGGAATACGTCAGCTGCTGACAGCGTGAGAGCAGCAGCCTGTTCTTAAGCGGATGTGTGAAAATGTATTGAAAAACAGAAATGAAAATAATAAAATACTATCGTATATGGGGAAATACCCGCTGTTTATGCGGCATCATCCCCTGAGGGGATAATTAATAAAAGGGCAGGACGAGATCCTGATTAAGGAGGTCTATTTTGTTAGAGATCATGTCAAATGAAGCAGATTCAGGCGCCAGAATCATTGTCATTGGTGTAGGCGGTGCAGGAAATAACGCGGTAAACCGCATGGTGGATGAATCCGTTTCCGGTGTCGAATTAGTCGGGATCAATACAGATAAACAGGCTCTTACGATGTGCAAGGCGCCGACCGTACTCCAGATCGGTGAGAAGGTCACAAAGGGACTTGGCGCCGGCGCTAAACCCGAGGTAGGCCAGAAGGCAGCCGAGGAGAGCACGGATGATATCAAGAAACTCGTCGAGGGAGCTGACATGGTATTCGTTACCTGTGGTATGGGCGGCGGAACCGGAACCGGTGCCGCACCTGTCGTTGCAGGTATCGCCCGTGAGGCAGGATGCCTGACCGTCGGCGTTGTCACGAAGCCTTTCCGCTTTGAGGCAAAGCAGAGAATGACGAATGCACTCGGCGGCATCGATAAGCTGAAAGAGAACGTCGATACACTGATCGTCATCCCGAACGACAAGCTGCTCGAGATCGTTGACCGCCGCACGACAATGCCGGAAGCTCTGAAGAAGGCCGATGAGGTTCTGATGGAGGCTGTTCAGGGCATCACAGATCTGATCAACCAGCCGGCACTTATCAACCTTGACTTCGCGGATGTACAGACCGTTATGAAGGACAAGGGTATCGCTCACATCGGTATCGGTGAGGCAAAGGGCGATGACAAGGCACTGGAAGCTGTACAGCAGGCTGTGGATTCTCCTCTTCTGGAGACGACCATTGACGGCGCAAGCAATGTCATCATCAATATCTCCGGTGACATCAGCCTGATGGATGCCAATGATGCGGCAAGCTACGTACAGAATCTGGCGGGAGACGATGCGAACATCATCTTCGGTGCCATGTATGATGATTCTGTTCCGGATTCAGCCAAGATCACAGTTATCGCGACAGGTCTTGACGATTCTACGACAAAGGTGGCAAGTGTGGAGGGTACCCACGCAGCTGAGGCAAAGAAGAAGGAAAATGCCTTCTCAAATGCGGGATACAAGATGCCTGCCTTTGAGCTTCCGAAGTCAGTTGTAAAACCGTCCGGCAGCACATCAAGACCGCAGGCGAAGGGCACGAAGGAGCTGCAGATTCCGGAGTTCCTTCAGAAGAAGTAAAACGCAGGCTGACCGGTACGGTACAGCCACCGATGAAGTGAAAAACGCAGATGTATCCTGGAGGGGTATTCTCTGCGGATGAGATAAAAAGGAAAGAGAAAGGAGAGGGCTGGTGCGCAGCACCAGCCCTCTTCCCTATTTATACGAACAGAGAGTAACATCTGATCACAAGGTGACCGGGCCTGGAAAACGTCGCCTGCCGGTCAGTCTGCCTGTCTGAAATAGCGCTCTTTGATCAGCTCCGTCGGCATATCGCGTCCGGTCCAGAGGCGGAACGCCGCTGCGCCCTGATAGAGCAGCATGTAGAGCCCGTTGGCCGTACGGCAGCCGGCTGCGCGTGCTAGAGACAGAAGTTTTGTCTCCGCGGGGTGGTAGATCGCGTCGGCGACAAAGAGACCTTCGTGAAAATCATCGGGATCTTCGATCAGCGAGTGGTCCGTGTCGGGTGCCATGCCGACCGGTGTTCCGTTTACGAGAAGATCACTGTCAGAGAGCGATGCCTTCAGCGCCGTGCGGTCCGCAAGATCCATCAGTTCGGCGTGACAGGAAGTTTCCCGGTTGATTCGCTCTGTCATGGCGACCGTGCGGGTGTGAAAACGACTGGACGGCCGTGCAAAAATGTGTATGGATGCGGCACCGTTGAGTGCCGCCTGTGCGGTGATGGCGGAGGCTGCACCGCCGGCTCCGAGAATCGTTATTTTTTTACCGGCAGCTTCAAAACCGTAATCCTGCAGCGCACGCATAAAACCGATGCCGTCCGTGTTGTGACCGGTCAGGTGGCCGTCATCGTTGACGACCGTGTTGCAGGCGCCGATCAGACGCGCGGCAGGAGAGAGTTCATCGACGAGGTCGACGATCCTGTTTTTATCAGGCATCGTGAGATTAAAGCCGCGGACATTGATGGCGCGCAGTCCCCTGACTGCGTCCGGCAGATGCTCTTCATCTACATCAAAACACAGATATACGTAATCGAGGCCGAGCTCGCGAAAAGAGTCGTTGTGCATCATCGGAGAAAGACTGTGGGCGACGGGACTTCCGAGAAGCCCTGTCAGGCGCGTGTGTCCCGTGATCGGAAGTGCCTGCGACGCAGCGGGTGTCTGTTCATTCATGTGCTTGTTCCTCCTGCTATTGAAAATATCTCAAACATTATACACCGACGTGAAGGTGGAAAGAACTATGACATTTTATTCCGCGTCACAGATATTGAGTTTGCCATAGACTTCAAGAATACGGATACCTCCATCCGCAACACGCTTTCGCTCGTCCTCGACGCAGCGGTGGTAAGTTCAGCCTTCGCTTACGCTCGGCTTCTCTAACCACCGGCGTCTGCGGATGGTTGCGGGTTGGAGGTATCCGTATTCTTGATACTCTTATGAGTTGCTGCAATAAATGACCATCAGTACAGGGACTGTTGTTTTCTGAATTATTATGATAGAATATCAGATGTATGTCTGATCACAGATGTATATGCATAGATTTACAGACAGGAGTGAATTTTTATGTGGAATTTGTGGGCGCTTCTGACAGGACGTAGAAAGCCTGCAGATCATGATAAGACAGAACAGACTGCAGAAGACGGAGCGTCAGCGGCTGAAGAATCACCGGTGACTGACGGTGTGTCTGAGCCTGACGAAGCGTCGGAACATGACGAAGCGCCGGTGAATGACGAAGCGTCGGAACATGACGAAGCGCCGGTGAATGACGAAGCATCGGAGACTGACGAAGCGCCGGAGCACGACGAAGCATCGGCGTCTGATGAGACGTGGGATTCGGAAAAACCGGAGAAGCGCCGCTCGCTGTATGATCGGTGTTCTGGTCATGGGAAGAAGAGAAAGGCGCCGAAGATAAAGAAAGTTCCGGTCGCTCTGAGCGGACAGGTCACCCTCGGCGAAGGTTCCGCGAAGATCTGTGTGCCTGTGGCGGGCTCCGCAGACAGTGAGCTGGAAGAGCAGGCGCGGGCAGCTGCAGAAGCAGGCGCGGATGTCGTGGAATGGCGGGCCGATTATTATGACGCTATCCGGGACACAGCCGCAGCGGAAGGTGCACTGCAGAGGATTCATGAGATCCTCGGCGATATTCCCATCCTGTTCACGTACCGGACTTCCCGCGAGGGAGGAAAGGGAAAGGCGGACGGAGAAATCTACAGCGGCATCGTGCTCTGGGCGGCTGCACGTCCGGAGGTCGCTGTCATCGATATTGAGGGCCTTTCCAATCAGTATGACGCAGAGGTCCTTGTCACAAAGGCGAAGGCGCTCGGAAAACCGGTCATTGCGTCCGCCCATTTCTTTGACGGAACACCGAAGAAAAATGAACTGGCAGATATTTTCGGCTGCCTTCAGCGCACGGGTGCGGATATTCTCAAGGTCGCAGCCATGCCGGAGAAGAGCCGCGACGTTCTGCGCATGATGGACGTTTCGAGAGAGATGGACGGCATGACTTCCTGCCCTCTGATCACCATTTCCATGGGAGATCTGGGCAAGATCACGCGCGTGAGCGGAAACATCACAGGTTCCTGCATGACTTTCGGCACAGCCGGTGCAGTGACGGCCCCGGGGCAGATGACCGTGGAGAATCTGCGCCGCGTCATGGAGCAGGTGGGCTGATAACCTGCCGTTGATTTTTTTTCGGACGGTGAAGAGATATGATGAGAGAATTTTTACTGAACGAGGAAATGCTGGATCGCGAGGCAGCAGATTTTATCGATTCTGACGGGGAGGAGTACGGACTTCTCCCTGTCTGCTGGGTACACTACAATGAGCGGGTCAAGGTCGCCTGTTTTACGGACGGGTATACGCCGCTCTCGGAAAAACTTCCGGGGCTGAATCTCGATCAGACCTGCAGCATGGCGAAGAGAATCCTCGGCCATGCGTCAGATCTCAGAGATGCGGCTGTCATATCACTCGAAAATGTACTCTGGGACCCGGATTCCATTTACATCGACGAGACGGAAAAAGACGTGCGGCTGATCTGTGTGCCGGCGCTGGTTCCGCCGGAATCGGAGAACAGTGCGATCTACGCGAAGCGGCTGTACACCATGATCGAGGATATGGTTTCCGTGAAGGATGAGAGCGGATTTATCTGCCGGCAGATCGACTATCAGAAGAGTAAAAATTTCGGCGACTGGCGTGGACTCATGGACACCCTGGATCTGCGCGAGATGAACGGAGAGTCGGAATCACAGATCACGCTGAGAGGGATCAACACACCGGATCCCTGCGTCTTTACCGTGCGGCAGGATACCTTCCGCATCGGATCTGACCCGGGCGAAGCCGACGGCAGGATCAACGATACGGACAGGATCGACCCTGTGCAGGCCATCATTGGCTGGAACGGGATCAATTATTACGTCGTGGATACCGGATCGGAAAACGGAACTTTTGTAAATGATCAGCGCATTACGCCGCACATGGAGATTCCCATCGGTGAGGGAACCGTGCTGCGCTTTGCGGATTATACTTTTAATGTAGAATGAGATTCTGCTTTGAGGCAGAATAAGATTTTACTTAAAGGCAGAATGAGATTCCGCTTAAAAGGCGGAGTGGGATTTCGCGGATAAATGAATAATTATGCGGAATCATGTCGATAATTTATCAGGATAAATGCCGGCGGAAGCCTGGACGTCAGAGGCCGGCGGGAGTTATGCAATGAAGAAAAAACCGCAGCTGGTGATCATTGACACAGATTATGATTACCTGAAAAATATTGAAGCGGATGTCATCAGGCGTTTTTCACGGACGGCGGAGGTGCAGTTTATCACGGATGCCGGCTACGTCGATGCCTGGTTTTCCGAGCGGCAGTCGATCGATCTGCTCGTCGTGGACAGCGAAAATTACGGGGAGCAGCTGATCGGACAGAAGATCCATCATATTTTTCTCATGACGGATCAGCTGGACAGCAGCCGGAGCTATCCGGAACATGTGGATATCTTCCTGAAAAACACCGATCCGCAGTCTCTGCTGGATCAGATGGACAGCGTGCTGAAGAAGAGCGTGACCATGGAAGATCCATCCGATGTGAGCAGTATCACCGAAGACGGAACGGTCTTTAATGATGAGAGAAGAGATACGCAGATCATCGGCGTGTATTCGCCGATCGGCGGATGCGGCAAGAGCCTGATCTGCAAGGCACTGGCGAAGAAGCTGAAGATGCTCGATCAGCAGGTTCTGCTGATCGGCTGTGATCCTACGCAGAGCCTGTCCGTCTATTTTGATGAGGACCGCTTCGCATCCGATGATCTGGCGGAAAAACTGAGACATCCGGATGAGGACACCTACTGGACGATTCTGCAGAATATCGGGCAGGAAGAGGTATCCTATCTGCTTCCCTTTGAGAAAACCCCGAGAGCGATGGGCCTTAAGGATGAGAACCTGAAGGTGCTGCTCGACATTCTCACGGATAAGAAGGATTTTGATTATATTATCCTGGATCTCGGGACGGAGATGACCACGGCAAGGCAGGAGATCATGAACAGGGCAAGAGCTCTGATCCTGGTGACCGAGCCGAATGAGATCGCCAGCCGCAAGATGCGGAGACTGCTCCGCAATACCGGTGCACTTCCCACCTGTGAATGCATTCTTCTGTCCAATGAATATCATTCCGACGGACTGAAGATTCCCAACAATACCGTATTTGGCTCGATTCTGACACATTCCAGCTGGATGGATGCAGAAGGGGATCCGATATTTTACAATGTAGCCCTTAGACTCACAGATCAGCAGTGACAGCTGCCGGATTTCTGATGCCACCGGCATCGGAAAACGCATGGCCGGAGTGACCCTGAAGAATCCGTGAAACAGCAGATTTGATGGTTAACAGGATATGAACAGCAGTAAGGAAAAGAACAAAAAAACCGATCACAGCGGGGTCAGCAGAATGATCGATCACGGCAGGATTCTGACCGCGCTGGGACTGTGCGTCGTCATTATCGGTGCGGCGGCGCTGTCCTATTTTCTGGTAACCAGCAGCTGGACAGGCGGTTCGGCAGTAGTGGATGACATGACGATCGCCGAGGGCATCTCCGGGGCAGCGCTGATCCGTTATCGTGAGAATGGAAAAGACGTATCATCAGAGAGCGATGTGACAGAGGAGAGCGCTGAGGAAGAAAAGCGTCAGACAGCGGCAGCAAATACCGCTGACAGACCGAATGTGCTGTTCCTGTCTTCCTATGAACCTACGTATAATACCTATGCAGACCAGCTTCAGGGTATGCAGGGCGTTTTTTCAGATGAGAATATCACGCTGAATGTTCTGGACATGGACTCTTATCAGAAGAGAGCGTCATACGATGACCAGAGATTTCTGGATACGGTAAGGAATTGCCTTGAGAATTCAACGTATTCAGCAGTTATGATCGGTGATGACGCTGCACTGTCCTTCGCCATGGAGAACAGGGATGAGCTGTTCAGAAATCTGCCGGTGATGTTTTTCGGGATCAATGATTACAGCCTCGCAGAGCAGGCGGCGGAATTGCCGAATTTCACAGGATATACAGAGAGTGACAATATTGAAGATACGCTGGACATGGCACTGAAGATGCTTCCGCACACCAGCCGGGTCGTCGCCGTTTACGACGATACGACTGCCGGACTTAATTATATGGATCAGTATCTTGCGTGCGGAAAAGAAAGCAGGTTCAGCGGCGTCACCTTTGATACCATTGATTTTTCAAGCTATACCAGAAAAGAATTCGAGAAAGAAATTGCCGGTTATACAGATGGTACATTTATTCTCTGCCTGAATGCATCGACGGATACCGACGGCAATTTCTATTCCATTGATGCGGCATCCAAGATGATCTGCAATGCTGCCCGCGTGCCGGTATTCAGAAATTCCATCGGCGGATATTACAACGGTGTGACGGCGGGAAAGACTGTCCGCTTTGACCTCACGACGGAGGAGGCTGCGGAGAAGATCGTGCAGGTGATCCGCGGAGAGAAGAGTATCAGCGATTTTTCGCTGTCAGAGGATGTCCCTGGAAACTATGTGGCAAATTACGATGCGCTGCAGAAGTTCAGTATTCCAATCAGCAGACTGCCCGAGAATACCATTGTTCTGAATGAACCGGTAAATTTCAGCAGGCAGTTCGGCTTTGTCTTCTACCCGCTGCTCATTGTGATCGGCGGACTGCTGCTGATCCTCACAGGCAGCCGTGTGGAGGTGCGCGGAAGAAAAAGGGCGGAGGAGAAACAGAGAGAGGCGGCGACGAAGCTGCGTTTTGCCAGTGAGCACGATGTACTCACGGGCGTGTATAACCGGCAGACGGCTATTCGCCATCTGCACGAGGATTCGCGTCTGCAGAAGGATCCCTTTACGCTGATCCTTCTCGACGGAGATAATTTCAAGGATATCAATGAGACGTACGGCCATCAGGAAGGCGACAGACTGCTGAAGCGGCTGGCGAGGGAACTGGAGGCTGTGGCAGACCAGAATAACGGACAGGTCGCGAGATTCGGCGGCGACGAGTTCCTGGTTATTCTGTACAACCGTCACATGAGTCATTCGGATCCGCTGCTCAGGGAAATCTTTGATATCTTCCGTCAGCGGCGCAGCATGGGGATTGACAGTATCAGCGTCTACGTGAGTGCCGGCATCGCCAATTCTGAACCGAATATCAGTGCGGCCAGTCTGATCGGCGGCGCAGAGCTCGCCCTGCTCCAGTCGAAGAAACGCGGCAAGAATACCTATACCTTCTTCAGCCGGGAGATGCAGGAAGAAGAGAAGAAGCGCGATGATCTCCGGAATCAGGTGCTGAAAGCTGTCGAACAGGAAGAGATGTACATGCTCTTCCAGCCGCAGGTAAAAACGGCGGACGGATCACTGGAGGGCTTCGAGGCACTTGTGAGGATTAAGGATTCGAAGATCGGCCCTGGTATTTTTATTCCGATCGCCGAGGAAAACGGGTGGATCCGTAAAATCGGAAGAATCACGACAGACCTCACGATCCAGCAGATTTCCGAATGGAGAAAGCAGGGGCTGCGTGTGCCTCCGGTTTCCATCAACTATTCGGCGGAACAGCTGGATGATGTCGAGTACGTGTATTTTCTTCGCAATCTGCTGGAAACGTATCACGTGCCGGCGGAATATATCAAGATTGAGATCACGGAGAGCCTGTTCATCGATAACAATCAGGCGGCGGAGGAACTGTTCACGCAGCTGAAGAGTATGGGTGTGCAGCTTCTGATGGATGATTTCGGCACCGGATATTCATCGCTGAGTTATCTGAATTACATACCGGTCGATGTGGTGAAGATCGACAAGACGATCGCTGATACACATCTGACGGATGAGAACGATTACTTCGTGAGAGACGTCATCACACTGGCGCATGATCTCCATAAGAAGACGATATGCGAGGGTATTGAGACAAAAGAGCAGTATGAGATTCTGAAAAAGTATAACTGCGATGGAATTCAGGGATATTATTTCGGCAGACCGCTGACGGCAGAAGACGCCGCAGCGTGCATGAAGCGGGAAACGCTGCTGCCGTGAACATGTGCCCTTCTGCCTTTTTCTCGTGTGCATGATTAAAAGTCTGTGCATGATGAAGAGGCAGAAGGGTTTTTAAAGAAAAGAATATTCTGGGACACAGATATCAGGTGAAAAATGAAGAAAAAAGAATATTCTGATACATATATTTTTGAAGAGGCACCTGTGATGAAATCCATCGCGGTGCTGGCAGTTCCGACGGTCATTACCCAGCTCATCAATATCATCTACAATTACGCGGATACATGGTTCGTCGGCAGAACGGGAAACCCGGCGATGGTCGCGAGCATGTCTGTCACAATGCCGATTTTTGTCATCATGGCGGCTATCGCCAACCTGTTCGGCATCGGCGGATCGAGTGTGATCAGCAGAAATCTCGGTCAGAAGAGACCTGAGCGCGCGCGTAAAGTCTTCGCCTGGTGTCTGTACGGAGGCATCGCCTCGGCAGTCCTGTATGCCGTATTCATGGCACTGAGCCGTTCGTGGCTGATTCCGCTGATCGGCGGAGATGACAGCTCATATCCGTACGCCTACAGCTATATCTTCTGGACGATGGTTGTCGGCGCCATTCCGACGGTCGGCAATGTCCTCTGCGGACATCTGATCCGTTCGATCGGCGCGGCAAAGGATGCTGGTTTCGGCATGTCGATGGGAGGCGTGCTGAACATCATCCTCGATCCGCTCTTCATGTTTGTCATCCTGCCGCCTGGTATGGAGGTGACCGGTGCGGCGATCGCGACGATGCTGTCCAATACGGCTTCGCTCGTGTATTTCATTATTTTTCTGATCCGACACCGCGACAACCCCGTCTTCACGATCAGTCCGCGGGATATCTCCTTCGGAGACCGCATCCCTGCGGATGTGCTCGCCGTCGGCTTCCCCGCGGCACTGCAGACGACGCTCGCCATGGTGTCCAACATCTTCGCCAATGCGCTGGTCAAGCCGTACGGCAGCGAGGCAGTGGCAGGTATGGGTGTTGCGAAAAAAATAAATATGATCGCCTTCAACACAACGATGGGACTCACGCAGGGTGTTCTTCCGCTCATCGGCTACAATTACGGCAGCGGAAATCACCGACGGCTCAGGGAGACTGTGCGGAAGACCGGTATCATCGGCGTCATCTTCGGCTGCATCTGCACGGTGCTGTTCCGCATCTTTGCCTCACCGCTTTGCCGCTTCTTTATCGACGAGGACGCCTCCGTATCCTACGGCGCCATGTTCCTTCGAACGATAGCCTTTGCGGCTCCGCTGGCAGCGCTCTGCTACCTCTTCAACACGGTATTTCAGGCGACCGGGGGAAAAGCCCAGTCCTTTGCACTCTCTACCATGCGCAAGGGTTTTCTGGACATTCCGGGCATGTTTATCTTCGGGAACTTCCTCGGCGCTTACGGCGTCGTGCTGGCAACCCCTGTCGCGGAGATCATCTCCACGGCTGTCGCCGTTATTCTCTACGTTCGCTTCATGAGAAAGCTCACGCAGAACACACCTTCCGGTGTGTAGCAACGGCTTTATAAAGTGACAGCTGCGCTGCTCGGGCAGAGGTTTGACATCCCCGCGTTTCACACGGATGACTATTATCTGCCGTTTCGTGAGCGGCCGGATGACTGGCGCGGGATCTGCGCAGGCAATATGGATATCGCGAGATTCCGGTCGGAAGTCCTCGTCCCGCTGTCCTCAGGAGAACCGGTGCACACTTACCGGTATCGCTGCCATGAAGACAGGCGCGAGACCGATGACAGAGAACCTCTGGCCTTCGCGGTCGTCGAGGAATCCTACAGCTGCCATCCGGAACGGGATGCAGATCTGGCTGTCAGCATCTGACAGACAGGAAAAGGATACGTTAGGGAAAGGAAAAGTTTATGGAAAATAATCAGCCACTCGCTGAAAAAAATCATCTGCGGATCAGAAATATGGTACAGGCGGCCGTCTTTCTCGCGCTCGGTCTGGTTCTGCCGTTCGCAACGGGCCAGATCCCGCAGATCGGAAAAATGCTGCTGCCCATGCATATTCCCGTGCTGCTGTGCGGCATGATCTGCGGCGGCGGATACGGAATGATCGTCGGGATCATCTGCCCGCTGCTGAGGTCTGTGCTGTTCGGCATGCCGGCCATTTTTCCCAATGCCGTGGCCATGGCTTTTGAACTCGGAACCTACGGATTTGTGTCCGGATTTCTGTACAGCCGTTCCAGGTGGCAGTGCGTCGTCGCCGTGGAAAAATGTCTGGCTGCCGCGATGATCGCCGGCAGGCTTGTATGGGGTGTCGTGATGTACATCCTGATGGCCGTGACGGGCTCCGCTTTTACACTGCAGCTGTTTCTGGCGGGCGCATTTGTCAACGCCGTTCCCGGGATCATTCTGCAGCTGATCCTGATCCCCGTCTGCATGCTCGCGCTGAACAAAGCGGGGCTTGTGCCGTTCCGCAGAAGCAGCGGCGCAGAGAGAGCGGTGAACTGACAGGTAAAATGACAGGTGAACTGACGGGTATTGAGGTTTCCGTGTACGGATACGGCGGGCCGTGTTATAATGAATTCTGGTTTCGCTGAGAACGGCGGAGCCGGATCAGGGAATGGAGGACAGGAAATTGGATAAACAGGAAAAAGTCATTCTTACCGGAGACCGTCCCACGGGCCGTCTTCACATCGGACACTATGTGGGTTCTCTGAGAAGGCGTGTGGAACTTCAGAATTCCGGCGAGTATGACAAAATTTTCATCATGATAGCTGACGCGCAGGCACTGACCGATAACTTCGACAATCCGGAGAAGGTACGGCAGAACATTCTGGAAGTGGCACTGGACTATCTGTCTGTCGGCCTGGATCCGACGAAATCGACGCTCTTTGTACAGTCACAGGTACCGGAGCTGACAGAGCTTACCTTCTACTATATGAATCTCGTCACAGTGGCGCGTGTACAGCGCAACCCCACGGTAAAATCAGAGATTCAGATGAGGAATTTCGAGGCAAGCATTCCTGTCGGATTTTTCTGCTACCCGATCAGCCAGGCATCGGATATTACGGCATTCCGTGCCACGGTGGTTCCGGTGGGAGAGGATCAGGAACCGATGCTCGAGCAGTGCCGCGAGATCGTTCACAAATTCAATTCCGTTTACGGTGAGACACTGACCATGCCGGAGATCATGCTTCCTTCGAACAAGGCGTCCATGCGTCTGCCGGGTACGGACGGCAAGGCGAAGATGTCCAAATCACTGGGCAACTGCATCTACCTCGCCGATGATCCCGCAACGGTTAAGCAGAAAGTCATGAATATGTACACGGATCCGCTGCACCTCAGGGTGTCTGATCCGGGACATATCGAGGGCAATACGGTATTCACCTATCTCGACGCATTCTGTCGCCCGGAGCATTTTGAGCGCTTCTGGCCGGAGTACCAGAATCTGGACGAGGTGAAAGAGCACTATCAGCGCGGCGGTCTGGGCGATGTCAAGGTGAAGAAATTCCTGCTCGCCGTTCTGGAAGAGGAACTTACGCCGATCCGCGAGCGCCGTCACTATTATGAGAAGCATCTCGATGAAGTCTATGACATTTTGAAGAAGGGTTCAGAAGTGGCGCGTGAGCGTGCGGCGGAGACGCTTGCGGACGTGCGTCATGCGATGCGTATCGATTATTTTGCCAATGACGATATGCTGAAGGAGACGGAGGCACGTTACAGCGCTTCGGAAAAATAATACCCTGTCAAGGAGAATGCTGATGGATGCAAAGAGTATTTCAAAGGCAATCACACAGTATCTGGACAGAATGGGTGTCGACGTTCAGGTTCTGGAAAAAGATGCCATGCTGCTCTTTCGCACGGAGCTGGCGGACGACACGAATGATGCGCCGGCAGTCATCTACTGTGTGATTTCCATCGAGGATTCCATGTATACCGTATATACGACATCTACGGATCTGAGTGATTCGGATGCCATTCTGGCTGCGATCACGCCGGTGTCCGAGCTGATCGTCCGTGCAAACTGGTACTGTTCGCCGGGGCATTTCGATCTCAATGCGGACACAGGGGATATCCGTTACAGGAACTGCGTCTTCTGCGATACCCTGCCGAACGATGAATCCATTCACGAAAATATAGGCATTGCGGTGGAGCAGATCACTGCTTTTTCAGATGATGCGCGCAAAGTTGTCCTGGAGCATAAGAGCCCCAGGGACGTGATCAGGCAGGCGCAGACAAATGCACGGCAGATCTTCGTGGAAAATGATTTCTATCATTTCCTCGTCAGTCATCTGGATGACGATGAAGAAAGTGAGACCGACAGTGGGTCCGGCGAAGATCCGGAGAAAAAGCCTGAGGAAGAACCGGAATAAATTTCCGTGACAGTGAGGGACGTGTGTTTGCAGCACACGTCCTCTTGCGTATACTGTCTTTGCGTATATTGTCTTTGCGTATATTGTCTCTGCGTATACTGCCTTTGCATATATTGTCTCTGCGTATATTGTCTTTGCGTATATTGTCTCTGCGTATATTGTCTTTGTGTACATCGTCTTTGCGTATATCGCCTTTTTGTATGTCGTCTCTGTGCAGAGCTTCTCTGCCTGTGTCAGCTTCGCCGGAGTATGGATGGAAGGCACATGGACAATTCCGGAAAGCCAGAAAGTTTAAAAATCAGGAAGACAGAATATGTACAGGAAAGCGGGAAGGAATAAAGTGAGAAAACAGTACAGATTTTATCCGCTGATACTCTCCGCGGTACTTATGTGCACGACAGCGTTTTCGGCTTGTGCAGATGCGGCCGGACCGTCATCATCGGCGGCAGTCGCTGCAGCATCATCTGCCACTGAAGATACAGAGGAAGTTACCACTGCCTCAGCGTTGTCTGTGTCCACCGATACAGAAGCAGCTGCATCCGCCTCAGCGTCGTCTGCGTCCACCGGTACAGAAGCAGCTGCATCCGCCTCAGTGTCGTCAGTTTCCGCAGATACAGAGGCAGTTTCCGCCGCTTCAGGTACTTCGGAGCAGGGAACAGCTGACAGACAGGAGGTCGACGGCTACACATTCAGCTGGTCCGGTGGATCGGGAAGAGCTGTCATCACCTGCAAGAAAATTTCCGAACAGGATGGTCAGCTGTACGCTGTGATCCATTTCTCCCGCGCCAACGGCGGAACAAGTTCTTATACAGAGGTGCAGGCGGGGGGACAGACGGTTTCCGGTGACAATACGTTCACGATTCCGGTGAACAGCGATGCCAACACGGAGATTCAGGCACTCACGACAGCCATGTCGCAGCCGCACTGGATCACGTATGTCCTGTACATCGCAAAAAGCAGCGGAGCAGCGGACGAAGGACTTTCCGGGGATGCGCTGGATGCATCGGCGCCGGAGATACCGGGGCTGACAGCAGAAGAAGCTGCAGTCAATATGGATTCCGACCTGCTCAGGATTTTTTCGTATGATCATGATGTTCACCTGATCGAAGTCGATATGGTAAAGAATACGGCGCGCGGGAACAGCACACAGGGAGACTCCCAGAATACGGAAGATTCACAGGATGCTGGTCAGGACGCTGCATCCTCCACCGCAGTTTACCTGCAGAATGTCGTGAAATATCTGGTCGTACCGGAGGATTATGACGTTCCGGCCGGTCTGGATAAAGAAGCGGTGATCATCCGCAGGCCGGTGGAGAGAGCTTTCATCACATCGCCTGAGGCACTGCAGATGATTTCGGATCTGGGCAGAACAGAAGATGTTCTGGCCCTCGGCATGGATGAGAATGATATCTCTGACGGTACGATAAAGGCAGCACTGGAAAAGAACAGCGACAGCGAGGGAAAAATTTACCAGGCCGGAACCTACAACGACTGGGATCTGAAGACGCTGATCCTTCAGAAGACGGATCTGGCCGTTGAATCCGCGGAGATCCTTCCGCAGGACGCAGAAAACGCTGAAGAGGACATGCAGACCTTTGAAAAACTCGTCTCCCGCGCCGGGCAGATGGATATGCCCGTATTTACAGACCGAAGCCGGGATGAGACCAGTGACCTCGCCAGAGCTGAATGGTACCGGGCTTACGGCATACTTTTTGACTCGGAAGACCGGGGAGAAGAACTGTATCAGGAACTTGCAGGGAAGACAGGACAATGAGTAAATATCCGTTATTTCAGAAAAAATATAAGCATACCGGTCGTAGAGCACTTGCGGCGCTGCTCGTGTCCGCTCTGATGCTTTCCGGGTGCGGCGCAGCAGATGAAGACAGGACGCCGGCGGTATCAGAAAGCCGGCAGGCGGAAACCGATACAGCACAGACTGTTTCGGGCAGTGCCGTGATAACAGAAGGGCTCAGGGATGCACCGGAAATAACCGGTCTCACCTGTACCGGAAAACTGAACCTCGGGTACGCGGAGCGGTTCAACGTCTACTATTATGACGGCGGCTACAAGATGTTTGTCGTCTCTGACACGTCCGGTAATGCCACAGACTATCTGCTGATCCCCGACGGCAAAGAAGCGCCGTCAGGGCTTCCTGATGACGTCGTCACACTGCAGGCACCGCTCGATCATATCTATATGGCAGCGAGCGGATCCATGTGCTTTTTCACGGCGATCGGCTGCCTTGACGATGTGACGATGACGGCTGTTGACAGAGACGGCTGGACGATTCAGGAACCTGTGGATGCTCTGAATGACGGGCGTATGACCTATGCCGGCAAGTACAGCGAACCCGACTACGAGATGCTGCTCGACAATGGCTGCGATGCGGCGATAGAGTCGACAATGATCCTGCATTCGCCTGAGGTGCAGGAGATGCTGGAAGACCTCGACATACCGGTCATCATCGATCAGTGCAGTTATGAGACAGATCCGTTCGGCCGCATGGAGTGGGTGAAGTTTTACGGCGCCCTCATGGGAAAAGAGCAGGAGGCGGACGATTATTTCCGCCTGCAGATGCAGTCTCTCGGTGATTACAGGAGCTATACCGACACAGGCAGGACGGCGGCTTTCTTCACTATGAATTCTTCCGGGCAGATCACCGTGCGCCGGACCGATGATTTTATTCCGAATCTGATGAAAATGGCCGGCGGAAATTACATCTTTGATGATCTGGAAAATCCGGCTGGAGACAGCGTTCTTGTCAACCTTACCATGGAGACGTTCTATGATGAAGCAAAAGATGCAGACTATCTGATCTACAACGCGACGATCGAATCACCCCTTACAGGCATCAGTGATCTGGAAGAGAAGAGCAGTCTCTTCGCTGATTTCAAGGCTGTAAAGGACGGTCATGTGTGGCAGGCAGACAGATCGTGGTATCAGGCTACGGATCATCTGGGAGATCTTCTTACGGACTTCCATCTGATGTTCACTGGCGGTGATGCTGGCCAGATGACATTCCTCACACCTGTCAGCTGATTTCAACCGGCATAAATCTCCCGGAAGTCTCCATGTGTGACATGGTGGCAAAGATTAACCAGCAGCAAAGATCAGATAATGTTGACTTCCAATAAAGCGTGCAACTAGAGAAAAACTGCGCGCAATACAACGGCCCAAAAGCCTTGAAAACACTGGATAAATCCGCACTTTTGCTTGCAATTGTGCGGATTTTTTGCTATACTAT
>Ga0256406_1001261_pt1 | contig 41942 bp, 31 predicted proteins | sample RumenRJG_03DNA_FD_185986 | JGI IMG/M metagenome (GOLD analysis project Ga0256406, IMG submission 185986) | Bovine rumen microbial communities from Lethbridge, Alberta, Canada - RJG_03 | ecosystem: Host-associated > Mammals > Digestive system > Stomach > Rumen | place: Canada: Alberta | collected... | reverse complement strand
AGAATTCTATCAAAAAACAGGGCTGTTGGCAAGCAGAAATGCCCGCGAAGCCCTGTTTTTCAACACTTTTTCAGTTGCCAGGATGTACGCTCACCCGTTTAGGGGACATGTCAAAGGAAGTTCACATAAAAAATAAAAATGTAATTTATGAAGATTGTAAGGCAAATAGCGCAAATTCTATTGATGATTCGCCAGAAAATATTGTGATTGTCCCTGAAACCGCGATAGATGTCCTGCAACATTTTCGCTGTGTTAAAAAGATAATTTGGTGGCTTTCTCTTGATTTTTTCTTTGGAGATAATGCGTATTTCAGGACCAAAAAAAAGATTGAATCGTCTAGGATTCCTGCATGCTTTGCTCCAATAATTTATTTTCTTTTTCTCCTGATGCCATCGAATAAGCAAAATATAAGTAAAGATAAAAGATATATTGTTATTCGGGATAGTTACAATATGTATAATTGTGAATATGTAAGGAAATTCCTTATTAGCAACAATATTCAGAATGACAGGATGCGCTACCTTTGTGGGCCTATCGATCTAAATTATAATGAATTTAGGAAAAATGAGATCGTAAGTAATAAAAAAGATCTAATATGTTATAGCCCTGCCAAATCGGATAAAATATTTATGTATTTTTTGATAAAGGAATTGCGCAAACGCAACAATGCTGTGAAAATTGTTGCATTAGAGAATATGGATCATGAAAAGCTTATAGAGACTTTGCTACAAGCTAAGATATATATTGATTTTGGCACTTTTCCAGGGCCTGAGAGAATCCCACGCGAGGCAGTGATGTGTTATTGCAATACTATCACATCAACAGTAGGCTCGGCAGGAAATAATGTAGATATTCCAATAGATATGAAATATAAACTTGACATATCCATCCTTAAAATAGATGAAATTGCTGATATAATTATAACCTTTTTTAAAGATTATAATGATAATATAGGTGAATATGATATATATAGAGAAAAGGTAGCTAATCAGATAGTGAACTTTGAAAATGATGCGGTTAATAATCTTATCTACTGGAAAATGTAAAATTCACTACCATGCCACCATATAAATCTAATTAATATTAGAATATGATTTCTTTTGTTTTCACTCTATCGAAAAGTAGTTTATTGGCTATTATCTATAGGAGCAATTGCTTTACAATAAAAGAAAAGAGATACTTCGATACAAAATTAAAGAAAACTCACATGAACAAATGTATGGAAAAAGTTTCAGTAATAATGACAACTCATAACAGCAAAGCGACTTTTCAGAAGAGCTTTGATTCTATTGTGATGCAAAACTATAGAAATCTTGAGGTTGTCATCATTGATGGCGATTCGACGGATGGAACAGTAGACCTGATACGTGAGGCAGAACGGGACTCGGCTGGACGGCCGGGACTATCAATGATGTGGATATCCGAACCGGATAATGGGATCTATGAAGCAATGAATAAGGGAATCCGTCGATCTTCCGGCGACATTATCGGGGTGATGAATGATCTGTTTACAGAGAAGGATGCACTGTCTCGCATGGTATCGACTATCAAATCTTCTGGAGCAGATGGAGTGCACACTGATTTAGTTTACACCGAACATGGCCGGTGCGTTCGCTACTGGCATATGGGTAATGGTTGCTGGAAAAATGGAAAATATCGGGCGTTGCATTTTGGCTGGATGCCTGCGCATCCAACACTTTATCTGCGACGTTCGGTTTATGAAAAATATGGTTATTATGACACAATGATGCATAGTTCGGCAGATTATGAGTTTATGCTGAAGATTTTATCTGGTAAGATGGGAGAACCGGTTCGACTTGCCTATATTCCGGAGGTGTTGGTAGATATGTACTACGGAGGAACCAGTAGTAATGGCTTTTCCGGATACCTGCAAAATACCAAAGAAGCCTATAGAGCATTGGCCAAGGAAGATGTTCATCCTGCATGGTTTGTAATTGCCTGTCGGATGGTTAGAACGCTTCTGCAGTTCTATCAAGCGAAAAAATATGATGCATAGAAAGAATGCGCGCGTTCTCGTTATGATCGCGGCGTATAACGAAGAAGAAAACATAGAATTCGTTGTCGATGATCTGATTCAGCATTACCCGCAGTACGATTACGTTGTGATTAATGATGGGTCGACAGATCACACCGAGGATATTCTGAAAAAACGGCATTACAATTTTGTCTCTCTGCCGGCGAACCTCGGAATTGGAGGTGCGATTCAAACGGGGTATTTATATGCATATCGACAGGGGTATGATATTGCCGTCCAACTCGACGGTGATGGGCAGCATGATCCGAAATATATCAAAAATGTGATACAACCGATTCTGGATGATAGGGCGGATTATGTAGTTGGCTCTCGTTTTGTCACAGGCGAGGGATTTCAATCGACGGGGGCGAGGAGGACAGGGATCCGGTTTTTGTCCGGACTGATCAACATACTTTGCTCCCAGAAGGTTAGGGATGTCACAAGTGGTTTCCGCGCGGTGCGGAGACAATCAATCAAGGCATTCGCTGCTCATTATCCTACGGATTATCCGGAACCAGAGGCAATTATGGACGCCGCCATGCGAAGAGAGCGGATTATGGAGGTCCCGGTAGTGATGCGCGAACGGCAGCATGGAACAAGCTCTATTCACTTACGACAGTCTTTCTACTATATGATCAAGGTGACGCTGGATATCATTGTGTGTCGGATCAGTTACGGGGTACGACGTGCAAAACGCGCCCCGGATGAGGAGTATAAATGATACCTGATAAATTAAAAGTGACGATGCTCATTGTGATCGCCCTTTTCTTCATCGGCGTTCTCAGACTATTAAAACGGCATCGGCTGCAGCTCCGCTATACTCTCCTGTGGTTGTTCTGTACTTTTCTGTTGTTTCTGTTGATCTTATTCCCGCAGGCGATGACTTGGATCGGCAGACTGGTCGGTATCCAGACGACCATGAATACCCTCTATATTTTCCTGATCGGCTTTCTTATCATTCTGAGCCTCAGCCTGACGTCGATTGTTTCGATTCAGATGAAGGAAATAAAAACTCTGGATCAGAACATAGCCCTGAATGAGCGCAGAATCCGGAATCTGGAGGAAAAACTGCAGATCGAGGATGAAGCAGACAAAGAGGAAAAGGGACAACTATAACAAGTGAAATTTCTGGGAGATTATCCGGATTACTGCGCAAGACTTTCCTGATAAAGTGTAAGAATCTGATCTGTCATCGTCTGTACAGAGAATCGCTGCGCATATCGAGCGATACCTTCCTTTGTCATTTGACCATTTTGAATTTTGCTTTCCACTTGGTGGATGGCTTTCAGGTAATCCTCGGCAGATGGCTGATGTAATACAATGCCGACATCCTCTTCAATCAATTCTTTTACAGCTGTTGTATCAAGCGCGATAACTGGAAGTCCGCACGCCATTGCTTCTACTGTTACCATGGAGAAAGATTCTTCACGGGATGGGTTTATGAATACTAAAGAGGAAGAATAAAGCTGCACTAATGACTGTCGATTTTCAGTGCGGCGGATTCCGATGACATTCCTTGGAAGGCGCTTTTGCTGTCGGGCAGATACTCCTACCAAAACAATCTGATAGTTTTCGGGGAGGATCCGAGAAAGCTCCAGGAAATCGTTAAGTCCTTTTCGCTGTGTCCAATATGCAGCCACGCCAAGGATAATTTTCTTATTAGTGGTAATGCCAATTCGAGCTGGAGATGGATTGCTCATATAATAGTAGATGTTGAAATCAATGCCATTTGGTACGACATAGATTGGATAATCAGACAAAAAGGACTGTTCAACATGTCTTTTCATCCATTCAGAGGGAACAATAATAGACAGATTGCTTAAACCAGTAAAACAGGATTTTTTTCTCTGATAGTTGTATCTGGAACCATCCAATATCCAACTGATTGGATATTCTGTCTTGTGTGGACAATCGTGACATCCAGTTTTCCAACGGTCACAGCTGGCAGAATAAAAAGCGCAATGCCCGGTAAAAGGCCAGCAGTCGTGAAGAGTCCAGAAAATTCTGCCATGAAATTCATCTTTTAAGTAGTTGAATAACATGGCATAGTTCAAGTAATAGCCATGCAGATTATGGAGATGAATGATATCCGGGTCTTGTCTGCGGATCTCATCAATAATCTGTCTGGTTACAGCGATGGAAGCAAGACCATGGCGGTCTGTGACAGTTGTCCATATAACATGCGTCCAGAATGATACGCCGTTTCCAATACGGATACATGGAAGGTCAGGGTAGCCTTTACGACGTCCGTACAGAGTGATTGTTTTATATCCGGCTTCAGAAGCCGCGCCCTGAATGGATTCCATCAGATGACCAACACTGGTATTACAGACAGTATTCAGCTGTAGGAGCTTGTAAGTTGACATATTATTTATCCTATATAGGATGCTGAAACGATGAATTACTGAATGATAAACATAATCCGCAACGCAAGCTCACCGCCCATGGTAGGTCTGAGACGGTGGGGATAGAACAGGCGTCTGAGATATCGGCTCAGCGTCCGGTTTTTACCAGCAAGAAGCAGCCAAGTTTTTCTCTGTTGCTCAGGAATCGCTAAGTCTTCTTTGGCGAATATAGCTATACGCCTGCATTTCTCACGAAAGACAGAACCAAAGACTTCGCTGGAGAGCCACCAACGGATTTTTCCTATTGTATTAGTACCGTTTGTTGTATAGGCACCTTCATGACGGCGGTATTTCGCAAGAATGGAAGTATCATGCAGAATCCGGCCATGGAAGTAAATGGTCCAGAGTGTCCATTCATCGTGCCACAGGTTTCTTCCTTCCGGATTGTCATTTAGAATAATTGTTCTCAGCGCATGGTTCATGACCATAGTAAAACCTGCGCAATATGTGTAGAAGAGAAGCTGTTCGGATGGGAGATTATCCAACTGGGGTATAGTATAGGTGGCATATGGCTCCAATTTTTCATTGCATATCTGATAGTCATGAATATACAGAGATGGGATGGAGGCAGGTACTGTACCCAGCAGGTTTTGCGCGTGAGATAATTTTTCATGACTCCACACATCATCCTGATCACAGAAAGCATATGCATCAGCTGTAGGACAGTCGCGAAGCAGAGACCAGAAACAGTCAGGGTAACCGCGATGTTTATTATCCGTAAGGTCCAGGATGCGATCCGGATATTTTCTCCTGTATTCTTTTAAAATGGCCGGAGTGGTATCATTGGAGCCGTCATCGCGGACACAGATGAGGTAATTATTAACGGTCTGCTTCAGAAGACTATCCAGTTGTTCACGAAGATACCGTTCGCCATTGTAAGTGCTGAGTAATATATTTATCATTATTTAACTTTCTGATTACTATCAGGCCTGTGTTACAGTACCACTATTATAATGCAGGATAATGCTGGTGAAATGGTATTGGATGTAAAGACTTCGATTTATAAATTATCATACAGATTGCCATTTCGAAAGCAAATTGATTCTGATTGTTTTATATAGTGGCAGACCAATACTCTAATAGTTTATGCAATTGTCCTGTTGTTCCATGACACAAAAGGGTAAAGGGAAAGCCTGTCGAAGGAGGTCTCTATGATTGTAACGCTTTTCACATGGGCAGTGCTCTTTTTGGCGGCGGTGATTTCGGGTGCCTTTTTTCTTTCATATTCTTCCTGTGAGCAGTTGCATAAACTGGGCTGGTATATCGCTGTCGGTCTTGCTTTTCTTACGGTGTATGCGCAGACGTTCAGTCTTTTTTATCATATAGGGGCACTGGCTTGTCTGGGCATACTTCTGCTATGTCTTATTTTTCTCGTTCTCCTTCGCAGACGTAGTGGTTCCCTTAGGAAAGTTCATCTGAAAAGCTTCGCAGTCGGTCGTATTGAGGCGGGAAAACTTGTTTTTGTGATCCTTATTATCATTGCAATAGCTTTTCTGACAGCGCAGGAACCAGCTGCGTATGATACATCTCTTTATCATGCACAGGCAATACGATGGATTGAGGAGTACAGCGTTGTTCCTGGATTGGGAAATCTGCATAATCGGTTTGCTTATAATTCTTCATTTCTCTGTCTGCAGGCTTTATTCAGCTTCCGGTGGTTATTCAGGCAATCACTTCACTCTGTCAATGGTTTCTTCTCCGTTATAGCGATTTGTTATGCTGTTCTGACACAGTCAGGGAAGAGAAATGCTCTCCTTTCGGATTTTTTGAAGCTGACTGCACTTTTTTATCTGTATGAACAGCGTGGGCAAATATCTTCGCCGAACACAGATCTATCAGCACTTCTGATGGTCTGGTTTATCCTTGTAAAATGGACGGAGCTGGCAGAGCAGGCGGATACTGATAAGGACATAGCCCCCTGGTGCGTGCTGTGTGTTCTCTCGGTCTATACAATGACTCTGAAACTTTCGAGCGCCCTGATAGTATTACTTACAATCTACCCCCTGATTCTTTTGATTCAAAGGAAAGAAATCCGAAAACTTATTTTTTCTCTGTTTGCCGGGATTGGCTGCATACTGCCCTGGATGGCGAGAAGTGTTTTAATTTCAGGATATCTGATTTATCCGCTGTATCAGCTCGATTTCTTCCCAGTTGACTGGAAGATGCCTCCTTCTGTTCTTGAATACGACAGCAAGGAGATCAGCGTGTGGGGCAGGGCAGTGAAGGATGTTGGTCTATATGAAGAACCAATGTCTTCATGGCTCCCGGGCTGGTATGGACAATTGCCGGATATCTATAAAGTGATGGTTTTGACGGGAGCTGTCGGTTTGATTCTGGGTATGATTCGCGTGGTTGTCGGACTGATGCGGCGTACCATGTCATACGCAATGGCCTGTTCTTTTCTAGTCTGTATTGCCTGTACTATGATGTGGTTTTTATCTTCACCGGATATCCGGTACGGAAAGATCTATGTTCTTCTTTGGAATGCATATTTGCTTTATCAGGTATTTCATTGTGTTGGCAGACTGGTGCTTCCGCTGATCGCAGTTCCACTTCTTTCCGTATTTCTCAGTGCCGTACTGGTGCATGAGACAGGCGTCCTTGTGAGAGAAACGGATTATCCACAGCATAGTGTGACAGGCGTGGATTATTATGGAGAGACATTCTATCTGCCAAATGATGGGGACCAGGTGGGATATGCGTATTTTCCTTCTACGCCGTATGAGAAGCGGCTGGAACAAATCGAACTTCGTGGGGATAATCTTTCTGATGGATTTCGAGTAAAGGAGCTGTATAGGGCGGATCACCGGAATGCTTATGGTGATGAGTGGTAGTTATCCTGTTTACAGGGTTACAATGATGGAATTTATATGGAAAAATGATCTGTTCTCCAAGTTGGCTCCAATGGACTGAGCAGAACACGGTAAAGAAATTTCAAAAGATTCAGCAATAAAGACAGAACTGGAAAGTGGGGAGACTTGTGAGAGTTATATTAAGCTGGCTTCGCGACAGGAGAAAAATGCTTGCCGCGTATATTATTACGGGACTTTTGATCTATGCAGAACAGATCGTACTGGAACTGCCGAATGCAGATGCGCTTTTGAACAGCACCATCGAAAAATCGTCTTTCAAATGGGAACTGCAGTTGGGGCGCTTTATGCTTCCGCTGTATCAGATGTTATTTGGATATACCATTTCGCCGGCACTTGTCACGATTCTTTCCATCTTTGTTTTATCGATTTCTTCCCTGGTTATCACTGAAATTCTTCCCTTTCAGAATAACATAGTCCGGTATCTTGCCGGTGTATTTATGTTGGCTTCTCCGCATGTGCAGAGTCTTGTGACTTACTATTATTGTTCATTGGCCTACAGTATATCCATGCTGTATGCGTGTCTTGCAGTGTTGCTCCTTGTGAGAAAGAATTTCAGACTGCGGGAAGGGATTGTTGCTGCAATTCTTTATGCTCTCTCCCTTGGGGGGTATCAGTCGTATCTTTTTACGGCAGCGACACTGAGTGTAATGGCGTTAATATTAGCTGTGATTCAGGGGGAAACGCTTCGAAATCTGTGGAAGAAATTTCTCCGGCTTCTCTTTAGCGGGGGAGCAGGCGTTATATTGTATCTTGTCCTGAACAAACTCGCACTGCTCCGCATTCATAAAAGCAACGTGGATGACCGGGGATTTTCCACCATGGGACAGATCGACTGGAAGGGACTTCCATGGCGGATATTTCTCTACGTATATCACTATAACAAGGAATATTTTTTCGGCAATGAACTGATCAATAACAGCTATGGTATTGTTCCCAGACGGTATCTGAATCTGATTTTCCTTATGATAGCTGCGGCTGGGATTTTGATCTATTTAGTATGGGGAAGGGATAAACTGGGCAGGAAACTTACGGCCTGTCTTATGATGGTCTTGATTCCCTTTGGGACGGTCAGTCTGTATCTTTGTGCACCAAAGCTTTCGATTCTCGAGACGACAGGATCACTTGCAGCATCAGCATTCTTTCTTGTTTATGTATTTGTTCTTTCCTTTGCAGATATGCTGAGAAAAGTGGTTTTTACAAAATCGATCTGCATAACGTCATGGATTGGGAAAGCTTTTCGTGTGGCAATTATGGTGGCATCATTTTTGGTTCTGCTGATGTATGTGCATATGGCCCAGGATGGGCAGGCATATCTTCGCTATAAGATGAATCAGACAAAGGCAGTGGCGCAGAGTGTTTCAACCGATATTCTGCAGGCCATGAGGGAATATGGAACCAATCAGGTCCTTGTTGAAGGAAACCCGGCGCAGGGAAATTATGATGACCGATATTCCGACTTAAGGGACAGCGTTCACTGGCTGGTAGCTTCTTATGGTGTGATGTGGGAAACGAGTGCAGCGCAGACATGCTTCTGGAATATGTGCGGGGATTATATCGGATTTACATATGAACGTCCGGACGCGGAAACCTGTGATAAAGTTCGCACGACACAGGAATATGCTGTGATGCCATGCTATCCGGAAAAGGACTCAGTCCGGTTGATTGAGGGAATTATTGTCGTAAAACTGTCAGATAATGAAAATTGAGATCGGATGAGAGAGAGACTATTCTATGCGTATTGACAGGATTAAATTTGTACGGTTCGGCAAGTGCTTTTTTCTGACATTGTTCCTTTTTTCTGCCGGATGTTGCATGAATTATGCGATCGATACATATGGAGATTTACTTGGAAATAACTGGCAATGGCAGATAGAGGGTAACGGGAGACTCATCAATGCGTTTTTCTTCTACCTTGCGGAGAAAATTCCACTTCATTATAACTATATTTACTCGGTATCCTATTTGTTGGATATTATCAGCCTTTCCATGGCTGCATATTTTTTATATTTACACATACTGGAAAAGTCTAATCAGAGTCGGGACTCGGCTTTTCTTTTATTGATATCCACTTTATCAGTATCCAACTATCTTTTAGTGAACTTTTTCCTTTGGTATGAATCAGCTCTTTATAATTTTGCAATATTATTAAATGTATGTGCGGCGCTCCTTTTTGACGATATAATGACCGCCCCTGAGAGAAAAGAGAAAATAAAGCTGTATCTGATAGTGCTTGTCGCGTTGTTGTGCGTTGAAATGATGTATCAGGCTACTCTCAGCATGTTCATAGTGCTGTCTCTGCCATTCATCCTTCTTGAAAGTAATGGCGTCAGGTCTTTTCTGAAAAATAACGTAATAATGCTGTCGCTATATGCACTTCCGAGTATGTTCAGCATGTTCCTGCTGAAGGTGGTAATTAACAGCAGAAGGGTAAGCAGTTCTGCCGGCGGAACATTATCCGAAAGAATAATCACTGTGACTGAGAATATTTTCAGAATAGCCTTTACCGGCGGTCACACGTTTTTTCCGCTGCTTGCATTTATTGTAACTGCGTTCTTTACAGTTCTGGCAGTAAGTAGCGGTACAGGTGGCAAGGAAAAAGGAATTGTTTTCTTCTCGATTCTATATATTTGCATATTTGGCACAGTCATGGTTTTTGCACCCTATTATCTGGGGGTGAGTGCCGACTATTCGGACAGGATTTACGTCCCGTTTGCATCTATACCGGGAGCAGTCGCTGTCTACACTTGGAAGAAAACAGATGCTTTACATAATCTTCAGCATTTCCGACATCTGAACAGTATAGTGATTTTTATACTTGGGTTTTTGTTTCTGGCTCAGTTCTACCGGAATACACAGGTATTTATTGAGAGATACAAGGTGAATCAGACGGATCGCTACATTGCAATGACAATCCAGAATCGGATCGAAGAGTATGAGTCATCGAGTGGTAATAAAATAGACACGATCTGCATTTATTACGATCGCAGCAGGGATAAGGCATATGATAATCTGGATAAATATGAAGCATCTGCCCGGGCATTCGATGAGCAGTGGAGTGATGTGCCTCTGATCAATTACACGAATGGTACGGACTATATCCGTGGGGAGCAGTCTCCACAATATGCAGAGTATTTTTCATCGCGGGATTGGAAGACCTATTCGGATGATCTGCTCATCTTCGATGGAACAACGCTGCATCTGTGTGTGTATTGACTATAACCGGAGATAAGCGATTTCTGGGAATCGGTAATCGTTGATGAATTTCAAAATGGATTATTTTCAAAGTGAGTCAAAAGAATAATTCTTATAAATACTATATTCAATACAGCGGTTTATTTATTACTCTGTTTTTGATTATTTATTCAGTGTTTTTCTTCGAGGGCAAGTCGTTTGTCTATGCCCTTTATGGAGACGGACATGTTTGTTTTAACTCGCTTGTCTATTACGGGCAGTGGCTGCGGACGATTATCCGGACAGGGGAGATTCCTTCGTTTGATCTTCATGTGGGTTACGGAAGCGATCTGTTCCTGACACTCAGCTGGGAAACGCTGGGAGATCCGCTGAATCTGCTCTCTGTCTTCTTTGACGCGGATCATATGGAGCATCTCTATGATTTTCTTGCGGTTCTGAGAATTTATCTGGCCGGGATCACTTTCTCTGTATTTGCCCGTTATCATTTCCAGAATGCGAAAGGCGAGAAAAAGTCAGATCTTTCCATCCTCGCGGGAAGTTTCATCTATGTTTTCTCTGGCTTTGTGCTTTTTGCAGGAGTGCGCGATGTTTACTTCATGACACCGGTCATTTTCTTTCCTCTCATGTGCTGTGGAATTGACCGGATTTTTCGGGAGAAGAAGCCTGTCATTCTCATTGCGGCCACCGCTCTGGCTGCGATATCCAATTATTATTATTTCTACATGCTGACAATTTTCACCGTGCTTTATGCTTTGCTGGAATTCATTGCAGGACGGGACAGCGGGCAGACTGTGGAGGAAAGAAACGGCAGGAAAAACGGGACCGTGCAGCGTAAAGATCAGCGTTGGAATGGTTTGCGGACAGAAATTTGGAGCTTTTTTCAATCCTTCCTCCGCTGCGCCGGGGCGTATCTGATCGGATGCATGATCGCCTGTGTGCAGCTCATCCCGATTGCAATCTATCTCACGGAAAGTTCGAGAAGTCAGCAGCAGTATTATGTGCCGCTTCTTTATTCACTGGAATTCTATGCGAAGGCATTCTCGGGCTATATATCCTCGGCATCCAATACGGCATGGACCCATCTTGGATTTGCACCAATTATGCTTCCGGCGGTGATCATACTATTTCTGAGGCGCAGGCGGGATTACAGGCTATATCGGATCGCATTCTGCGCTTTAGCGGTTTTTCTGTGCATCCCCCGGATCGGGAGTATCCTGAATGGGTTCACCTATCCCGTAAATCGCTGGATCTGGGCATTTTCCATGCTGAATGCCTGCATTTTTATCTTGGTAGAGGATGATCTCTTTCATCTCCACAGGCGAGAGATGCTCTTCATGGCGTTGGGGTGTTTTCTTTACGGTCTGGTATGCCTTTCTGTTCCACAGCTGTGCACCCGGCAGGAGAAGTGGATGATCCTGATTCTGGGTTGCAGTGTGGCTGCGATTTTGTTTGTAAATGAGAGAAAGAGGATTTTCTCTTCCGGGAGAAGGTTGGCCCTGCTGGGAAGGGAGAGAGTAGAAACCGATCATACGATTACAAATGGAAAGGGACCGGGATTGAAACCGTCCAGGGAACTAAGTGTCGGCCTTGTTCTTGTAATCATCGGCGTCACGGCCAACGGGCTGTTTCGGTTTGCTCCCTGGGGAAGCAATTATGCGGCAGGCTTTGTGGATGCCGGAGAGGCATGGGATCTCATCAATGATGATCTTGCTACCGATCTTGTAACTGAGCAGGGAGATCTGTCTGCAGTCCGCGTTGATGCGCTGGGGGATACACTTCCGATGTGCAATACAGGCATGAATCACGGGATTAATGGGACAGATTTCTATTTCAGCCTTGCAAACGGATACATTACGCAGTTCATGGATGACCTCGGTGTAAATGTAGAGATGGAGCATCGCTACGCCGGACTTGACGGGCGAACGATCCTGGAGCGCCTTTTTGGTGTCCGGTACTGTGTGGCAAATGGCAATAACACGGCTTATGTTCCATATGGTTATATAAAAGAAACAGCGGAGGAAGAAAATACAACCGGCGAAGGACAGGCCACATGCTATACTGCTTCGGATTTCCTGCCGCTGGGATTCGGATATGACACAATTATCCATGAGTCGGACTTTGAGGCAATGGACGCTGTTAAGAAGCAGGAGGCGATTCTGCAGGGCGCAGTTGTATCCGATGAAGACTATACAAATCTGGCTGACGCATTTCCTGAGGCAAATCCAGCCTACGACGATCAGGAGACCTCCTGTGAGATCGCAGACCGGACGGATGGCATAGAACTGAATGATAATGAAATAATAGTTTCAGAGGAAAATGCGCAGATCACACTAAAGGTGCAGGCGATGGGGAATGCGGAGACTTATCTTGTCTTCGAGAAACCGGAGTATGATCTCGGGTCACCGGAAGAACAGGGCCTTTCGCTTATTGACTTCACTGTAGATGGCAGCACGAAGCAGATGAAGCTCTATTCCGTGACGCATCCCTATAATCACGGCCGTGAGGAATACATCATCAATTTAGGCTATAATGATTCAGATACGGAATTCGCTGTAACGGTGACGTTTCATAATACTGGAATTTATCGCGCTTCCGATGTCCGTGCGGAGTGTCAGCCGATGGCACTTGTTGACGAACAGATGGAAGAACGGAAGAAAGCCGTGCTGCAGGACATTATGCTTGGAACAGATACTGTTACTGGAACGGTAGATGCGGGCAAAGGAACATTTCTCTGCGTGACGATACCTTACAGCAGCGGCTGGACCGCATACATCGATGGCAATAAGACAGAAATCTTCAGGACGCAGGATATGTTTCTGGGGATGGAAATCCCGGAGGGAAATCATACGATCCGGCTTGAATACAGGACGCCGGGGCAGCAGGCCGGAATGGCGATTTCTGTAATCGGATTGCTGATTCTTGCCGGAATCATTGTTTTTCAGCAACGAAAAATACGACATGGACATGCAGGAAACTGAAAGGCAGATATGGAAGATCCCCAGAAGAGAACAGTTACAACATACGGTCCGCTGGCAGACCCTCATACGGACAAGACGCCTGATCAAGTGAATGAGTCAGTGTCCTGTCAGAAGAGCAGCGGGGAGATGAACATCCCGGTCATATTCTGTTTTGACGGGAATCTGGTGCGGCAGGTCCGCGTTGCAGCAGCTTCGCTCCTCGATACGCGCGGAACAGTACATTACCATATCTACTGCGTATGCACGGAAGATGCAATGGAAACGGAATCCGAGCTTCGCGCGGTCTGTGAACGGAGAGATCCGGATTCAGAACTTACGATGATCAAAGCTCCGGACTTCTTTGCAAAGTCGTACGAGAGAGGAAATGTGACAGCGGGGACATATCTCCGGTTGATGCTGGGAAGTCTTTTGCCGAAACTGGATCGTGTGATTTATTGCGACATTGATGTACTGTTCCGTGACAGCCTTTCTGAGTTATGGCAGACGAATCTCGACGAGATGCTGCTCGGTGCAGTCCGGGGTGCCGTGAACTTCATCGGAAAGTGGCAGGAGAATGAGAGACGCCCTTACTGGCATCTTCTCGAGCCTTCACGCGGGGGGTACATCAATGCGGGGATTCTCCTTATGAATCTGAAAGAAATACGGAATTCCGGGATGGAGAAGATCTGGCAGGGATATGCGGGGGAGCAATTCTACTATCAGGATCAGGATATTCTGAATATCACGTGCCGTAACAGGATTGTGTACCTTAAGCCACGCTGGAATGTGCAGGCATATATGGATCGCGATGAATACAGCCAGTATGTCGAGTGCGGGGCATATAGCCAGGAAGAAGTGGACGAGGCACTCACGAACCCTGGAATCCTGCATTTTACGGCGGACAAGCCATGGAAGCGTTATGACATATATGGTAATTCACGATGGTGGGATTATGTCGATGCCAATGAAGATCTGAAGGGTCTTTTTGATGAGGCGGCGGCGCGGCGAAATCATGGTCCGGGTATCTTCAGGCGGGGTATCCGGAAGATACGAAGGATTCTGGGCCTTGAGATATGATATTCCCGTCGGGAGCAGGAAGTTTTTACGGAAAGCGCAGAGAACGCGAGAATCCGGAATGCCTGATTCCGGAAAGAAACATTCCGGAAAGGAACAGTAAATGAAGAAAATCCGAGAGATAATGCACCGGGTCTTATATATTCTGGACCGCAGGGAGAAAAGAAAACTGATTCCGCTTATCGCGCTTACTCTGATTGGATCGGCATTTGAACTGATCGGGGTTACGGTATTCATGCCGTTCATCCAGATCATCATGCAGCCGGATTACATGATCGGGAATAATAAGTACCTGCACTGGGCTTACACTACATTTCATTTCTCAAGTGCGATCGGTTTCATGATCGCAATGTGCGTCGCAATTATTCTGATTTATGTAGTCAAGAACGTCTTCCTGATCTGGCAGAAAAAGGTCATTTATCAGTATTCCTTCGATGTTCAGAAACATCTGGCGACAAAACTCCTGAATGCGTACATGCATGAGCCGTACTCCTTCTTTCTGCAGAAGAATATTGCTGAGCTGCAGAGGGCACTGCAGGAAGATGTTGCTAATTTCTCCGGTTTTATCATGCAGTTTCTGGAACTCGCCGCGGAACTGGTTGTCTGTATCCTGATTACGGTTTATCTGTTCACGGTCAGTAAGACGATCTGTATCGTCGTGGCCGGAATAATGGCACTCTGCATCTTCGTGTTTGTCATGGTCTCTAAGAAAATGTCAACGACGCTGGGCCGGGACTGTCAGAACTATAAGGCCAAAATTTATCAGTGGATTAACCAGGCGATCGGTGGGATCAAGGAAGTCAAGATTCTTGAAACAGATAATTTCTTCACGCATTCCTTCTCTTCTTACTACGATAAGTATTCCAATGCACTGTGCATACTGCATCTGCTGGCGATGATTCCCAAGTATATAGTGGAAGCGGTATGCATGACAGGTCTGTTGCTTGCAATCATCTTCAAGCTTCTGTGGGGCACTGCTGATATGGTATATTTTGTCCCGCAGCTCACTGTCTTTGCAGTGGCGGCCTTCCGCCTGATGCCGTCGGTCGGAAGAATTAATGGATATGTTTCACAGATGATTTCTTCTCTTCCTTCGGTTAATCTTGTGTATCATGACCTCGAGGAAGTCGATGACTATCAGAAGAAGCAGACCGAAGTAATACAGAAAGACTGGAAGTTCAGAAATCAGATTGCGATCGAGAACGTGACATTTCATTATCCCGGAACAGAGCGCAGAGTAATTGATCATGTGAGTTTCACGATTCCCAGGGGGAAGATGATCGCTTTCATAGGGACCTCCGGAGCCGGCAAAACAACAATGGTCGACCTGATTCTGGGGCTCCTGTCTCCGGACAGCGGGAAGATCTGCGCAGACGGGATGGATGTACACAGGAATCCGCAGACCTGGCACAGGGAACTGGGTTATATCCCGCAGTCGATTTACCTCGCGGATGAGTCCATCCGTGAAAACATAGCCTTTGGCGTTGACACCGATAAGATTGATGATGAGGCGGTCAACAGAGCGATTCATCAGGCACAGCTGGATGAATATATTTCATCTCTGCCGGACGGTGTGAACACGATGGTGGGTGACCGGGGTGTGAGAATTTCCGGAGGACAACGTCAGCGTATTGGTATTGCAAGAGCACTTTATCACAATCCGGAAATTCTGGTGCTTGATGAGGCAACGTCTGCCTTGGATTCGGAGACGGAGTCGGCGGTCATGGAGGCAATCAACTCTCTGCAGGGCGTCAAAACACTGATCGTGATCGCGCATCGCCTGACCACCATACAGAATGCGGATCTGTTCTATCGAGTGGAGGACGGAAAAGTCATTTCCCAGACGAAGGAAGAGGTTTTCTCATGAAGATAAGTGTTATCGTTCCCGTCTATAATGCGGAAATGTATCTTCCGGAGTGTATAAAGAGTATTCTCGGACAGACATACCGTGACCTTGAACTGATTTTAGTTAATGACGGATCGAACGATAACAGTGGCAGAATCTGCGAAAAATATGCTGGAAGTGACCTTCGGATCAGGGTAATTCATCAGGTGAACCGGGGGCAGACTGCTGCGCGGATGGCCGGCCTTCGGGCAGCGGAAGGGGATTATATTCTGTTTGCGGACAGTGATGATTTTCTGGAGCCCCGGATGCTGGAAGCGTTGGCAGAGGCAGCAGAGAAATATTCTGCCGATATTGTTCAGTGCGGCTATTATTCGGGCCCTGTCGGAAATCAGAAGATGGCATCCTCTCCTTATCGGTCAGGTTTTTACGGCAGGAAAGAGCTGGAGACGGAGATTATTCCGACGATGCTGTGCCATGGAACAGCACCGTATCAGTTTGGAATTGCACCGAATCTGTGGAACAAGCTTTATTGCAAATCCCTGGCGCTGCAATTCATGAAGACAGTGCCGGCGGAAATACACAATGGTGAAGACGGTCTGTTTACATATCAGTGTATTCTGGCAGCCGGGTCCATGGTCATCCTGAATGAGGCTCTGTATCATTATTGCTCTCACCCAGAATCCATCAGCCGTCAGATCAGTGAAGCAAGGCTTCATGAGAATCATAGTCTTTTTCAATATTACTGGAAGATCCGCAGTGATGATTCCGTTTTCAGGATGCAGCTGTATAAATATATTGTTTATCAGATACTTCAGTATGTTTCGGCATCTCTCGGACGACAGACATTGAGCGAAGTCCGCCGATCGTGTAAGACAGAGTGGGAAGACCGGAACTCGCCGGAGTTTACCAGTATCCATGCTGTAAAAGCCCGTGATTTCGCGGGAAGAAGGAACAGGCTGCTGATACGGTGGATGAAGACATGGTGAGCCGGGGTACGGGAAATAATGGATACAGAAATAGGTGTTGTCATACTGAATTATCTGCGGGAAGAACTGACGATCCGTTGTGTAAAGTCGCTCTCACGGCAGGTGGATGTGAGAATGCACATAGTGATTGTCGATAACGCATCCGAAGAGAAAGAGTATCTGCGACTGATCAGCGGACTGGAAAAACTGCATGTAAATCACTGCGATGTAGTCCGAAGTCCTGAAAATCTTGGATTTGCCAGAGGTATGAATCTGGGAATCGAGTATCTTCGCAGGTTTTCTGTCAGTTATATTTTTCTTGCCAATTCCGATCTTGTATTCGATGACCCGGATACAATGAAAATACTTCTGTCTCTGTCCATTTCCATGACGAACAGCCCGGACAGTCGCATTGCGCTCATCAATCCACTGGTTGTGAACCCGGATGGAAAGGTACAGAGCGGAATTAAGTTCAGCAAATCATTAACACGACTGCACATGTGGAAGACACAATTCCCCTGGATTGACAGAATCCTGCGGCGTTTCAGAACACTGCGGAGGAAGAGCTGCACGGGAAGCACTCAGGGAAAAGAACTCACGGATGGACCAATGACAACTTCGCCACAGGGAAAGACGAATCCTTCATTATCCCGAGTGGAAAAGGGAAGCGTGGATGACAGGTACAGGGTGGTTGGCTGTGGATTTGTTCTGACACCTGCGTTCTTCCGGCATTATCCCGGACTGTTTTCCGAAACTTTTCTGTATAATGAGGAGTACACAACGATTCTGCTGATGAAAAGTGCCGGTCTTCAGACGATGAGTGTCAATACTCCACCGATTCTGCATATACATGGGGCGTCAACCTCTGCCGCAGAGAAGAATACAGCAGCGTTTCAGCGAAGAATCCGGTCAGGAAACCGGGCATTTCTCAGGCTGCTTCTCACGCCGGATGCAGTGATCCGAAAGCGTTATGATATCAGCTTACGGAATGACAGTGGAGTCTGAGAAAATGCACGCCCGGAATAGTCCCGCCCCAGGAGAAAATGAATGAGAATCCTGTATCTTGCACCCCGATATCACACGAATCAGACAGCGATTATGCGCGGCTGGAAGAAAAACGGGGATGAAGTAAAATTCATCAGTTATTACACGGCGCCGATCGAAGACTATACGGATATGCAGCCGGTTGTTCTGGGATTTGCGGGCTGGTATCAGGCCTTTTATCATTTTTATGCAGAGGTTCTTCATCGCAACCGGCGCGAAGCGATGAATAATAAGATTACATACGGATACCCGCCGACGAGGCGCCTTAAGAAGGAAATTCTTGACTTCCACCCGGATGTTGCAATCCTGCGCGATCGTACGATCTATACAATGAAGGCGTATGACATTTGCAGGAGAAATGGAATTCCATGTATTCTTTATAATCAGAGTCCGCTGTGGGATGAACCACCGAAGACAGATTTCTTTCATAAATATGTTTATCGGCATACCCCGTCTGTCCGGATCACACCGGTTCTGGGGCATCCGAATGAGCCCGGGACAACAGTTCAGAAGGGGGCATATTATGTGCCATTTGCGGTTGAACCCGGCTGTTCTCCGGAGACGAGAACGTACTTTGCAAATGGTTCAATTCACATTTTGTGTATCGGGAAATTCGAGCCGAGAAAGCATCATCTGATGCTGATGCGGGCAGTGCAGAAACTACGCAGAGAAACAGGAAGATCCCTGTCTCTCACTGTGATCGGGGAAGCAAGCGGTCATCTGCAGAGAGAGTATTACAGTACGGTGGATAATGCTCTGCATGAGGAGAAAATGGAGAATTTTGTTACGCTGCGGGCGAATGTGAGCAGGGAAGGCGTGCGGGAGCTGTATCTTGGGACGGATTTGTTTGTCATTCCCTCTACAAAGGAGATGGCATCGGTTTCCCAGCTCGAAGCAATGAGTTATTCCATCCCGGTCATCTGCAGTGATACGAACGGCACAGCATGCTATACACAGGATGGCTACAACGGGTATCAGTTCCGCGACTGCGATGAGAGAGACCTTTATGATAAACTGGAGAAAATCACACGCAATCCCGCAGAGCTGAAAGCGATGGGAGAAAATGCGTATCGATCGGTGCTGGAATCTTATACATTTGAGAAATATCACAGAGAGATAGCTGGAATACTGAAAGATAATTTCGGCCTTGATTGTAAATGACAGGCAACAATCATCGTGGCTGCAATGGCAACCATGATTATAATCATGATCATGGCAATCACGATAGCCAGAGAGGTCCCGCAATAGTCGGCGAGAACAGGTGGAGCAGGCGCTGTGAAAAAAGAAAATTGGAAGATTGGTTCTATACAACTGAAAAGACCTGCAGTAAAAACAATTATTCTCAGTGTTATTTGCCTCTTGATAGTGGCATTTGCATATCTCGGATCGAGTGTCTCAGAAAATTCCATATGTTCTTATCATGAAGAATCATTGCTGATTGGTCCGAGGCAGCAGGCGGATGGGATAGCGCAGACATTCGAGGCAAATACAAAGAATCTGGCAGGAATTGTGTTGTATACAGATCCGGGACAAAATCAGAATCTGACCGGACAGATACATCTTGAGGTTACGGACGGCAGCGACACAATAGCCTCCGCAGACATTCCTCTTGAGGACTTCAGTGAGAAAGAACAGGTACGTGTTTCTCTGCCGGAAGTTCATCTGGAACTCGGAAAACGATATACGGTATCTCTGCGGCTTTCAGGTGCAGCAGACGAAACAGTGCTTGCATTGGAGTATAACGAAAACTACGCCGGAATGACTCTTTATAAGGATGGAGTGGCGCAAAGGGCAGTTTCCGGGGAGGAAAGTGAGACCGGCAGCACAGGTGCTCTCGGTATGAATCTGCTGTATCGTCATGCATCAAATGCCGCCTTTCTTGCAAAAGTAGTCATTATTTTTGGCGCCGTTGCAGCGATTGCTGCACTTCTGTTGGGCAGGCCGCTTGTTGATGGAATTGCGCTCAGCACAGGTGCTGTATTCGTGCTTCTGTACCTTTCCGGTATCTTCGGATTTCTTCTTCAGGGGGTCTTTTTTATTCAGATCGCTGGCTGCATTTTGTTCGTGTGCATACCCTATCTTGTGCAGATGAAAGGAATCAGACTGAGAGATTTCATCACGCCGGGAGTGGTTTTCTATCTTCTGGTTCTTGCGGCCTATTTTCTGCTTGACCGGAACATGTACACCGGAAAAGTGGACGATCTGAATCAATGGCAGACCTGTGTCAGGGATATGTGGTATTCAAATCAGTATCCATTCCATGAGGGAAGTTTTCTCGCCTTCCCGCGATACACTCCCGGGATGGGAACGCTGGAGTATTTTATCCTGTATTTATATGGGGCCTTCCGCGAAGGTATTATTCTGTTCGCCTGCCACAGTATAGGCTTCGCCTATCTCAGCATTCTGTACAGCGGAATCTCATGGAAAGAATGGCATAAGTGCATTCCGGCCAGCGCGATGGTGATTGCGTTCCCGCTTCTGATCTATCAGAGCCATTTCGGGATTCTTTATGTGGATGCGTATCTCGGAATTGTAGCCGGATACCTGTTCGTGCTGTACTTTACTTCGAAACATTCGGAATATAAGACAGCCGGAATCCTGCTTGGATCATTCTTTCTCAGTATGATCAAGGAAATCGGGTTTGCCATGGCAGGCATCTTTTTCATATGTGTTCTTCTCAACCTGTGGCACCACGATGCGAAGAAAAAATGGAAGACACTCTGGAAACTTCCGCAGACCAGACAATATTTCGCGTGCGCTGTAATGACGATTTTATTTTTTGCTTCATGGGAAGGTTATTGTTCTTTCAAAGGGGGAACAAGTGCAATTTCTTTGATCAGAGAAGCTGCGGAAATTTCAGTTAATAATGCAGATGCAGCGCAGCAGAAAGTTCTGATTGCATACAACGGTGATTTGCCGGCCGGAGCCGGCGTGGCACTGTCCACTGCGAGTCTTTCCGATGACGGTATCCTCCGGAATGCGGATGGATCTGCTGTCGTCACGCCGATGATTGTCTTGCGTGCGATGGCTCAGTTTATGCTGTTGGATCAGGTGTATTTTGACTGTTCCTATGTGGGAATTCTTGCTTTGATATCAGTCCTGTGTCTGCTTCTGTACTGGTCCGGATTGTTTCACAAGCTGCACCTTCGGATGCGTGCAGTGCTGCTCTGCGGAATCTTGGGATCGATTCTCTATACTGCTGTTATGATGGCCTGCTATATGTTCCTTTTCCGTGAGTCATCACCAATACCTGCAGCCCGCCGTTATATGGGAACGTATCTTCTGACATTTCTTGTTGCGGTAGTTGGCTCTGCTGCAGTAAGCGCGAATAATACTGTCCGCATGCACTGGAGGCAGGAAATTTCCTGGCTCCTTGGTATTGCTGTTATTCTGAGCGTTCCGAAGGATCATTCCTATATCGGAGGCGAGGCATCCATCGGCATGTATGCGCCAACATGGGAAGGACATCAGTCCATCGGGGAAGTATTCAGGAGCTTTGCGGATAAAGACGAGAAAATTTTTTATATCTCCTATGAAGACAGTGATCTGGTCCCTCAGTATGATTACCTTGTGTTCTTCAATGCAGTAGCGCCTAACCTTACACAGGGTCTGCAGGGCGGATGGAAACCGGTGGAGAGTGGCAGTGATCTGAGGGGAGAGGGCTATCGCCTTGTCACTACTTGTGAAGACTATGGGGATCTTCTTTCTTCGGAATATTCTTATGTTTATATACAGACGGCAGGCTCGTATTTCCGTGAGCATTACGGATCGTTGTTCAGAGAAGAAAGCGAGATAAAGGATGGCGGCATATACCGCGTTTCATCGGAAAACGGGAGAACGACCCTGATTCCGATTGCCTATTATCCGATTCGCTGAGTGCGGGGCAAAGCCTGAGATCAGACGACAGAAACTTTAAGCGTAGCGCACAGAGCCTCCCGCTTTCATCTGCGGGAGAGAGACCATGTTCATTAAGCAGATCAGGACCTTGAAATCACAGTCACGATCTGATCGAGATATTCTGTATACCCGGCTTTGATATTATCTTCCTTTGTGAGAATATGGTATTTTGCGATTGGCATCTTATGCTGCGCACCGTGAAGGAATAGCTCATATTCAAGGTCCAGATTGCCGATATCGATGACACGTCTGCCAAGATGATATAAATCTTCTGCGAGAGGTTTTGCGGCAGGCCCGAGAGAAACAAGAAAGAGACGATCTGCCGGTTCCTTTTTGCATTCATCCAGAATTTTATCGTATGCGTTATAGGCCCCAGAGGAAGGACAGATGATTCGCCGCACGTCAGAAGAAAGACTCAGGAGATTGTTTCCAGCACCATTATGCGACGCTGCTCCTTCCACGACAGTGACCTTCTTCCCGGCCCATATGGATCGGATTTCTGAGAACCAGTCAGGACTTTTCGATTTATCCTGCAGAGTAATGTAGCACCTTGAAAAAGACGCATTCCCATAAACCCTGTCGGAAGTGCAGTATCGGTCGTAATATGAACGGCAGAAAAGAAGATGATCCTCCCAGAATCTCTGTGAATCTGGAAGATACTGCGAAAGCCCATGAAAAATATCAGGAATGGCAATTATAAGATGCTCATCTCTGTAAGCAAGAATGGACTGCATACGGTGGATGAGTTCTTTGTTGGAATTCTGCAGAGCAAGATTTACGCCACGCATCATTGCGATTTCGCCGTCTCCGAATCGCACCAGACTATTCCCTGTTCCAACAAGGGAATGAATCGTATCATCAATGGACATTACAGTAAGTGAATGTCGCATTTTCTTATAGCCATCAAGATATAGTTTGTATTCTGTATGAGCAATTTTGTCTTTGACAATGCGTTTCAGGTGGTTTTCTGGTGAATCTACTTTCTTCATACTTACCTCGATATCAATCAATACATGGACGGAACTGTCAATATGGGGAATCAATCAGTTTTGATTTTATGATATTTGTTCCAGCAGTGACACACCGGTACAGCTATCAAATCGAAAAGAAGTCCCATCCAGAGAAAACTGCTTATCTGTCCGCGTATATACTCTGCTTGGATCGTGATGCCGTCGAATTTCAGAAGCGGCGTGGATGCATCGGTGTAATTCAGAATCCAGACGTCACCGCTTTGGCGAAGCTGCTCTGCTTTCTCCGGAGTGAGATAAACATTGACAGAATCATAATCCGTATCGCAACTCGAACGAAGAGCGTAAATATCTTCCGGAAGGTGGACATGATTCCTGTAAATGGAGTTTCCGAAAAGACCGCCGGCAATGAAAAGAAAAACGAGAAGAATGATTGCGGTGGCAGATGGCATTTCTCTGCCAGGGATAAACAGGCGTCTGCGGACATTCTCTGAAGAATCCGTTTCGAAATCAGTCCCGGAGGACACAGAAAGATGTTTATCTGGATGCTCATCCGGCTTTTTATCCATCCTTTCGGCAGAGGATAGGGCTACATGGGAAATGTGATAATTCTTGTTAACAGGCATTGCTTTATGAAGGTAATTGAAATTCGACAGTTTTGACTGACTGGATGCCATGCGCTCCAGAAGGAAATAAATACAGCTGCCTACCAGAAACAGAGAGACGTTTTTGCAGGATGTGTTGAACGCAAATGGTTCGGAAACAGCCGTGATTACAACAGTATACAGGATCGTAAGTCCTGCACTGTTTTCATAGGACGGCGATTCGTGCAGCATTTGATGAATAGTGATGAGATATCCGGTGCACATGAGAAGGAAGATCACCAGTCCCCCGTAAAAAAGAAGATTTGCATAAGAACAATCAAGAGTCAGAACAGAGGGGAGATCGGTAAAGTCCTGCCCGAATGGAGTGAGCGGATAATTCTGAAAGAAAAATCGGGTAAGAGAGGGACGGTTAGTCATTATAGAATTGAGAAGTTCAAAGGAACGGCCAGTTAGAAGAATCGGTGCGAGAATAGAAAAAAGGATGCAAACAGGGAATATCAGCTCAAGAATAACATTCTCTGCAATCGAGCGCTTCCTGCCGGCATGGCGGCTGCCTTCAAAGTAAAGGATAAAAAGCACCATTGCCACAAATGACAGCATTCCGGTTATACTCAGTGTATATATAAAAACATACAGAGCTCCCACAGCAGCAATCACCAGAAAGTGGAACAGCCGCTTCATGGAAATCCCGTTTCCGAAACCATACAGAATATAAAGAATCAGGACAACATAGGAGATCTGCAGTACGTTCGGATGGGTGAAACCGAATGCCCAGCGGATGATGTAACCGAAATGAAATTTATTGTGAATGACGAACTGCGGAGCGGTGATTCCTGTGATTCCCATGACGAACTGAGCCGTGAAGCAGAACAGCCATAAGACAGAACCGATGCGGAACACTTTCTTTGGATTCATGTTTTTCATAGACAGAACCATGAGAGAACCCATGAATACTGCTATATTGCCGCTCTGGTGCCAGACAAGAAAGGATATGCTCAGGAGAACCAGTATCAGAAGATATTCCGGAATACTGTATGAACGCCGCCCGGACAGAATTTTGCAGAGAATCATCAGACCGGAGAATAAGATCACGCCTTTGTAAACCGGGCCGTCCGTGCAGCCAAATCCCTTGAGAATCAGCATGGGGATGAAATAGAGACAGAAGAAAAGTTCTTCAGCTGATAATTTTCTGGTCATATTGAATTCCATTATCTTACCCGTTCAGTGTTGTTTCAATTTCAGATATCCACCGCGCAGCGATGAGACGAATATCATACGCCTGTGCGCGGAGAAGAGATTGCCTGGCATATTTTTCGCGGAGTGAAGGACTTTGCATCAGTATTTTGATGGAATCGGCAAGAGACTCCTCATCTTCCGCCGGAACAAGAACGCCGTATGCGGCGTATTCCGGAAGTTTGTCCGGGCGAATGTCCCGGCTGATTTGCTCTGGGCCGCGCAGGATTTCTTCAGAACCATTTCTTGCGGATATCACGGGCAGTCCCGAAGCCATCGCCTCAAGAAGCGAATTGGACATACCTTCCCTTGGAGATGGAAGGATGAAGAGATCGGCCTTCTGCAGATAGTCCTGTGGGTTGGAGCGGTGGCCGGGCAGGAGAATGAAATCCTGCATGCACAGGTCCTGGATAAGCTGTTGAAAGGAGTTTTTGAGTGGTCCGTCTCCAAGGATCAGAAGACAGGTGTCGGGGATCCTGTCCCGTACAGATGCATAAGCACGGATGAGATGTCCGATTCCCTTTTCCGGGTTCAGTCTTCCGGTAGTGATAATCAGTCTGCGCTTACCTATGAAAGTGCGTATTTTTTCATCGATTCCGGGGCCTGCCGGTGGAACTGTGACAGAGTTTGGTATCGAGATTATCTTATCGGGAGAGACATGAAAATACTGGATACAGTCATTCCGGACCATCTCTGAAACAGCAATGATACGGTCACATTTCCGATAGGATGTTTCTACATATATCTTCTTGAAAACACTGTGTGTAAATGCGGATTCAGAGGTGCGCACAGAAACGATCTGTTTCTCGCCTGTTCCGGACAGAACATTGATGATGTCAGCGCCCGGCAGAAAGCTGATACAGACATCTATTTTCAGATTTTTCTTCAGGGTATGAATTTCGCGTATCTGGCGGAGAACATTGCAGGCCTTGTGGGCTTTCGAGTCAGATGGCTGTGACTTCGCCGGGAGAACAACTACGTTTGACAGTTGTGGATGCGCTTCCGGGTCGTCATATACAACGCAGATATAGGACGTATATTGATCGCTGAAATGGGCGTTGATATATTCGGAAAGTGTACGTACTGTTTTTTCTGCGCCGCCCTGTACCAGATGGTGGGTGAAAAACATCAGATTCTTCAAGTTTTTGATCCTGATCGAAAAATAAATTAATGTGTCGTATTATATTATACTATACATGGTCTGGAATTTTTCTGGAGATTCCGGTTCTCTGCTGCACCACATGGCCGGGAGAAAGAACGGCGTGCATTTACGGGCTGCTTAAGCACATCATAAGAACATATTACAAAGTAACAGTGCTGTAATCGAAAAGAAAGGCATCTATTTAAATGGAAAATCTGCTTTCAATTCTGACACCGACCTATAACCGCAGCAAAGAACTGCCGCGGCTTTATGATTCGCTGTGTACTCAGTCCGTGCGGGATTTTGTCTGGGTGGTCGTTGACGATGGAAGCACTGATGGAACAAGGGTATTGATTCAATCTCTCAAAACAAAAGCACCCTTCCGGATCAGCTATATTTACCAGCAGAATGGCGGAAAACATACGGCGCTGAATACAGGCTTACGGGAAATCTCAACGGAACTTACAATGATTGTGGATTCGGACGACTGGCTGACACCTGATGCAGTCATGACGATCGGACAGTATCATGAGAAATATAGACTGCGGGATGACCTGTGCGGGTTTTCTTTCCTGCGAAAATATCCGGATGGGAGAATAAACGGAAATCCATTCCCGGAAGATGAATTGGAAGGAAACTACATCGATATACGCATTAATTCCGGAGATCTGTACGCGGACAAGGCGGAAGTATTTTATACAAAATGCCTGCGGGAATTTCCCTTTCCTGTATATGATAAGGAAAAGTTCCTCGGGGAGGATATCGTGTGGATGCGGATGGCCAGGCGCTATCGCATGATCCACATTAACCGCGCAATTTATATAGGAGATTATCAGCCCGACGGACTGACTCAGAACCGGCGCGTACACAATATTCAATCACCGCTCGGATGCATGCATCGGGCTGAGGAGTATCTGCATCCTGACGTGAAGCTGTCTGTGCGCTTCCGGTTTGCATTACAGTATATAGTCTACGGACAATTTGCGGGATATACCTCGGCCGTTCTGCTTCGGAAAAGTCCATCGGAAAGGCTGACCGCGCTCTGTGTGATCCCGGGAAACATCCTTTACAGGAAATGGAAGAATAAATATAGAACATCGAAATAAGCTGAAGAACGTGAAACAGTGGAAAGTAGTATATTTATATACATGTCGGTTCTCTGAATTTGTCAGGTAAATGAATAGTTCATAGCATTTCGGCCGACTGTGTGAGGTTAACTTGAAGAAAAAAGATAAAGCAAAATCCCATTTGCAAATTGTAATGATAGGCCAGAAAACCATGCCGTCAATGGATATTTCAAGAGGCGGTGTAGAAGTTGTTGTGGAAGAACTGGCGCCGCGGCTGGTTTCCCTTGGTCAGAATGTCACCTGCCTTAACCGCAAGGGGTGCTATAACGGAAATCGGAAAGAATACAAGGGTGTACGGCTGATCGATGTGCCCTGCATCCGGAAGCGCGGGCTTTCTGCCGCAACTTCATCTATTCTCGCCAGTTTCCGGGCGGCTTTTGGCAAGTATGATATTGTGCATTACCATGCAGAAGGAACCTGTGTCTTTTTATGGCTTCCAAAACTGATGCGTAAGCGCTGCATAGTGACAATTCATGGGATTGACTGGCAGAGAGATAAATGGAAATCGGGATTTGGTTCCCGTTATATACGGCTTGGAGAGAAAACGGCTGTCCGATATGCGGATGAAATCATCGTACTGAGTCACAATGCCGAGAAATATTTTCTGGATTCATATGGGCGTAAGACGGTGTATATTCCGAATGGTGTACCAACGCCGACTCGTCGGAATCCGGAAATTATTCAGGAGAAGTTCGGCCTTGAGAAGGAGGAGTACATCCTCTTTCTTGGCCGTCTCGTCCCCGAGAAAGGCCTTGAGATACTCATTCGTGCATTCAGAAAACTTAAGACAGACAGGAAACTGGTTATTGCCGGTTATGCTTCGGATACCGATGAATTTGTAGAACATCTTGAGGAAATGGCCAGAGGGGATGAAAGGATCCGTTTTGTCGGTTTCGTTCAGGGAAAGCCGCTGGAGGAGCTTTACAGCAATGCTTATTTCTATGTACTTCCCAGTTTTCTCGAAGGAATGCCCATCAGTCTGCTCGAGGCAATGAGCTATGGAAACTGCTGTCTTGCGAGTGATATTCCGGAATGCAGTGAGGCTGCCGGGGAGCATGCCGTATACTTTCACTGCGGTGACGAGAAAGAACTTATGCAGGTGATGCAGCGTCTTTTGGATGATCCGTCTGAAGTCCGATATTATCGCGAAGGGGCTGCAGATTATATCCTGTCCCGTTACAACTGGGATAGTGTCGCAGAGAAGACACTTGCTCTTTACAGAGAATCAGAGGGCTGCAAGTGAAGATTCTGATGATCAACAAATTCCTCTACCCGAACGGCGGGTCGGAAACCTATATTTTCTCACTCGGAGAGACGCTGAGAAGGCATGGACATGAGGTCCAGTATTTTGGAATGGAACATGAGGGCCGGTGTGTAGGAAATGAGGCAGGTGCCTATACGCAGGACATGGAGTTTCATAAAGGCAGCAGGCTTTCCAAAATCACTTATCCTGTCCGGGTTATTTATTCTTCAGAGGCAAGACGCAAGATCCGTCTCGTGCTTGAAGATTTCAGGCCGGATGTCTGTCATCTCAATAATTTCAATTATCAGCTTACTCCGTCTATCATTCTGGAAATCCGCAAGTGGGAAAGGGAACGGAATCATCCGGTCCGGATTATCTATACAGCGCATGATTATCAGCTGATCTGTCCGGATCATATGCTTTACAATCAGACGAGTCAGAGAATCTGCGAGAAATGCCTTCGGGGAAGGTTCCGCAGCTGTTTTGCAGACCGGTGTATCCATGGTTCCAGAGCGAGGAGTCTGATTGGTATGATGGAGGCTTCCTACTGGAACCACAGGAAGGTCTACCGACAGATCGATGCGGTCATCTGTCCTTCCTTTTTCCTGAAAAGCAGACTCGACCGGAATCCTGTATTCAGGGAGAAAACAATTGCTCTGCATAATTTTATGCCTGAGAAAGGCGACGATGAGAAGAAATCAGGCTCATCAGGCGCTTCTGCTAGTATGAATTTATCGGGAACACGACAGGATGGTTCAGAAAATCCATCTCCGGAGCTGCCCGGAAGGTATGTCCTTTATTTCGGACGATTCTCTGAAGAAAAAGGAATCCGGACACTTCTTGCAGTATGCAGAGAACTTCCGGAAATCAGATTTGTTTTTGCAGGGAGCGGTCCTCTCGAAAATGAGGTGCGCGCGGCGGCGAATGTTATCTGTGCCGGCTTTCTTTCCGGTGAGAGACTGAGAAAGACCATACAGGGTGCAGAGTTCAGTATCTATCCTTCCGAGTGGTACGAGAATTGTCCATATTCAGTGATGGAAAGTCAGAAGCTGGGAACACCGGTACTTGGAGCAAGAATCGGAGGCATCCCGGAACTGATCCGGGAACATGTGTCCGGAGAATTGTTTGAAAGCGGCAATAAGGAAGAACTGAAAAAGAAAATCAGTTTTCTGTGGAACAATAAAGATAAAACACAGGGACTTCGCAAGGGATGTGAAACAGTTCAGTTCGATGGACCGGAAGAATATTATCAGAAAATCATGTCTGTCTATTGTCCTGAGAGATAATCAGGCAGACTTTTCGGAAAGGCAGTTATGGCAGAAAAAAAGCTGAATGGAACCGTTATTGTAACGTATCGATGCAATGCCCGGTGCACGATGTGCAATCGCTATAAAGCCCCCTCAAGACCGGAAGAGGAGATCAGCATTGAGACGATACGCAAGCTACCGCCGATGTATTTTACAAACATTACGGGAGGAGAGCCGTTTATCCGGACAGATCTGCGCGACATTGTCGCTGAGCTTCGGAAGAAGAGCGACCGTATCGTGATTTCTACCAACGGCTTTTTCACAGACCGGATTGTTGCCTTGTGCAAGGAATTTCCGGACATCGGAATCCGGATTTCCATCGAGGGTCTGGAACAGACGAATAATGAAATCCGGGGACTTCCGGACGGCTTCAACCGCGGATACAGTACTCTTAAAAAGCTGCGTGAAATGGGAATGAAAGATGTCGGTTTTGGCATGACCGTACAGGACAGAAATGCTCCGGATCTGGTTCCGCTGTACCGGCTCTCCAATGAAATGGGGATGGAATTCGCGACAGCTTCTCTTCATAATTCGTTTTATTTCGTTGAGGCCAAGAATATTATTCATGATCGCCCGATGGTGGCGAAGAACTTTGAGAACCTTGTCAATGAGCTGTTAAGGTCGTGGAGTCCCAAGAAGTGGTATCGTGCTTATTTCAACCACGGGCTGATCAACTATATTTATTCACAGCCGCGTCTTCTTCCGTGCGATATGAGTTTTGACACTTTCTTTATTGATCCTTACGGAGATGTCATGCCGTGTAATGGGACCAAAGAGAAAGAGGTGATGGGAAACCTGAACCGGCAGAGCTGGGCAGAACTGTGGAACAGTCCGGAAGCGGAGGCTGTCCGGCAGAAAGTCCGGCACTGTGACAGACAGTGCTGGATGATCGGATCGGTGTCTCCTGCTATGCATAAATACATTTGGGTGCCGACCTGGTGGGTTATCCGGCATAAATTCAAAGCATTATTTACCAGACATCCTTATTCTATGTATGAACTTAAAATCTGCAGGGATTACCGTGACGGGAAAGTTACGAAGGAAGAACTTGACAAGTGCAGTACCTGCGATTTCAGCGCAGCGGCCAATGACGGGCTCAGTGAGAAGAGCCGTGCACAGCTCGCGGACCGGACCGGAGAGCAGATCGTTATGGCAGATGCGGAAGCACAGGAAGATCACGAAAGGGATTAAAGGGACCATCAATGAAAATTGCAGTAGCAGGAACAGGGTATGTCGGTTTGTCACTTGCTGTGCTGCTGTCACAGCGCAATGAAGTAAAGGCGGTGGATATTCTTCCGGACAAGGTCGAAAAAATCAATCACCGGATATCACCGATTCAGGACGAATATATCGAGAAATTTCTTCGCGAGGATCGGGAAGGAAAACGAAAGCTGGATCTCCAGGCTACACTCGACGGTGCCTCTGCTTATAAAGATGCGGATTTTGTTATTATTTCCACACCGACGAACTATGACAATAAACGAGATTTCTTCGACACCTCTGCGGTAGAACAGGTGATTGAAGCTGTGCTTGCCAATAACAGAGATGCAATTATGGTTATTAAAAGCACAGTACCGGTCGGCTATACAAAACATATACGAGAGGTTTACAAGACATCGAATATCCTGTTCGCACCGGAATTTCTTCGCGAGAGTAAAGCACTTTACGACAATCTTTATCCTTCCAGAATTATTGTTGGAACAGATCTTTCTTATGAACGGAATGTCAAAGCCGCACAGACGTTTGCAAATCTGCTCCAGGAAGGGGCTGTCAAAGATAATATTCCGAAATTATATATGGGCTTTACGGAGGCGGAAGCGGTAAAACTTTTTGCCAATACGTATCTTGCGCTGCGGATTTCTTTTTTCAACGAGCTTGACACCTATGCTGAGATGAAAGGCCTCGATACAAAATCCATTATCGATGGAGTGTGCCTTGATCCCAGAATAGGAGATCATTACAATAATCCTTCTTTCGGATATGGAGGATACTGTCTTCCGAAGGATACCAAACAGTTGCTGGCGAATTACGAGGATGTGCCGGAGAATCTGATCCATGCAATCATCGACAGTAACCGGACAAGAAAAGATTTTATTGCGAACCGTGTTCTTGAGATGGCAGGAGCCTACAGTGAGTCGGATTATTACGATGAATCGAAAGAACATTTGGTGGTTATCGGAGTATATCGCCTGACAATGAAGAGCAACAGCGATAATTTCCGCCAGAGTGCCATTCAGGGGGTAATGAAACGAATCAAGGCAAAAGGTGCGGAGATCATCATCTATGAGCCGACACTTCCGGACGGGTCGACATTTTTCGGAAGTAAGGTGGTCAATAATCTGGATGAGTTTAAGAAAAAGAGCCAGGCTATCATAGCCAATCGCTACGATTCTGTTCTGGATGATGTCCGGGATAAAGTATATACGAGAGATATATACCGAAGAGATTGATCTGGGATAGGAATGAATAATTATTTGGCAGGCTGATCCTGTCTGCAAATTGTTCTGATAGCGGCTCTTTTGTAAACAACGCGATGATAAATATATAAAAAGCAGTTATTACATTTAATGCAATGAATACTCTTAAAAGAGGAGAGGGGATACTACAATATGACAGCGGGGGTAAAGAAGCTGTTTTCAGGCTTTATGCAGATGATTGTCATAGGACTTTACCTGATCGCAGGCGGAATGCTGTTATATCTTTTCTATCGTTCTGTCCGATTTCCATATGATTTTTCTGAGTATTATTCGGGCTTATTGACCTTTATATTTACTGTTGCTTACCTGATTCTCTTTATTTTGTTGGCGGTATTCGTGCGGAGAATTTCAGAAAGAATACTGGCTGTCACAGGTTGGATAATGATTGCAGCAACGGTTTGCTTTCAGATATATATCGCGGTTGAAATACAGCTTCTTCCGGATGTTGATCTCTCTTATGTTATTCAGCAAAGCAAAGACATGCTCGGGAATGGGAAGCATTACTTTACAAATCGCGAATACTTCTCAGTTAATGCAAACAACATTCCCCTGGCCATATTGATCTACTGGGTTTTCTTTATCGGAAGAGCCATGGGAGTGACCAATTATGAACTCATTGGCGGGCTGTTTAATGTATTGATGAATTTTCTCACCTACGTTTTTGGTTATTTTCTGGCACGAAGATTAACAGACAAACGGACTTCCTTCCTCTTCCTTGTTTTTCTTCTTACAAACCCGTCGCTATATGCATATGCCAGTTATTATTATACGGACACCATTTCCCTTGCGTTCACAACAATTGGCGTTTATTGTTTTGTATCCGGAATTCAAGAAGAAAAGAAAGGCATTCGATGGTTCTGGTACATTTCCAGTGGCTTTTTCCTTTTCGTAGCTTTCAGAATCAGAGTGACAAGCGTATTCATCGTTATTGCGGCAGCTGTATACTGGCTTTTGTGTCGAAGGGAGCGGACTGATTTTCGTGATAAAGTACTTCCTTTCGTAATCGGAACGTTGGTTGCACTGCTTTGTTATACCGGCATATATCATTATCATATTGACTTCAACACAAAAGATACCGCTACTACATGGCAATATTTTGTTGCAATGGGTGCCAATCGTGAAACAGGGGGAGGATATTGTCAGAGTGATTTCGATGATACCGTTCGTTTGCCGGATCATCAGTCGAAGGTGGAATACAATACAGAGAAGTGGAAAAGCCGGGTCCGTGAACTGGGATTTCGGGGGGCTGTTACGCTGGCACGTGACAAGGAATGCATGGTATGGACGGCAGGCTGCAAACATTATTTCCAGTACCTGGAACACGTAAAGACAAAAAATCCAATTTATTACTATATTGAGGGCAATAAATCAGCTTGGTTCAGAAATTATATGCAGGCATACAATAATCTGTTGCTGATTGCCGCAGCTTTATCAATCCTGCTTTCGATAAAGCAAAGAGAGGAAAGACCTTTTCAGAATATTCTGGTGATTTATTGGCTTGGAGGAGCTCTTTTTTATGCATTCTGGGAAGCGCATGCGAGATATTCCGTAAGCTTTCTGTTACTGATGAGTCTGCTCCTTATTCCGCTGCTTGAGAAGATAGTGAATATACAAGGGAAATTGACGAGGAGACCAAGAGACTGACAAGTCTGAAGGAAAGTAAGAGATATCCGGGATGCGCCGCAGAGTGTACGAATTCAGAAGGTCATCGACGATGCCTGCACTCTCCTTCCCAAATGCGTGGAAAACAAAGAGTTATTTTGAGCCGTAAAGTGGGTAAAAATACAAGGAAGCAGACCAATTATACATCAATTTGGCTCATCAATATGGATTTTTAAGGGGGCAGTTAACATCATGCCAAGTTTTACAGAAGCTTTGGAAGAACTCCGGGGGCGTATTAAAAGTCATAAGGAAATTATCTTTTTCCTGGCCGTAATCGCAGGCATATCAGCCCGCTTTATATTGATGACTTTTGGCCATAATTATGATTTTGAAAGCTATAAAATTGTTGGAAAGCTCGTTTATGAGGGGAAAAATGTATATGCCAATACGAACAGATATAATTATGGCCCCCTCTTTCTTTTTATTCAGGGATTATTTTATACAATAGGATTCCATTTCGGGGATGGTGAATGGTTATTTCGGGCACTTATTGTCTGCCTTTTAACCTGGGCAGATGTGGGGATTACATTTTTATTAAAAAGAGAATATGGGACGCTTTCTGCCTTTTTATTCTTTCTGAGCCCTATATCTGTTATTATCACTGGTTATCATAATCAGTTCGATAATTTATCTGTTTTACTGATGCTGCTGGCAGTTTATTTTGCGGAGCAAGGCAAGGATAGTCAGATACAGGTCAATGATCTTTTGTTCATTATTTTTTTCTCGCTGTCCCTTATTATGAAACATATATTTGCCTTTTTTATTGTCTGGATTTTCTTTTCGAAGCAGCTTCCCTTAAGAAAGAAGGCATTATATATTTGTATTCCGGTAATTGCATTTTTAGTTAGTTTCGCCTTGTATTGCAGAACAGATATTGAAGCATGGAATGGCGTATTAAATAATGTGTTTCAATACGCTTCTTTTAACAATGCTCCTTTGTATGGGAAAGTGTTAGAGCTAATTGGAATTCCCAAAGAAAAGTATAAAGTTGTTTTTGTTATTATTATGGTCGTTGCAGGTTTTCTGTTCCGCAATTATGACTTAAATGAACAGATTTTACTATATACCATATGCATGGTTGCGTTTTCTTCTGCAATTGCTAACCAATATCTTGCAATCCCTGTTGCAGCATTAGCCGTACTCGGGCATAAAATCTCTCTTCTGTATAATTTCGTTGGGTTTATTTATCTGCTGGCCTCGGGCGACGGACTGGCGCTGAACAGAGTGGCAACAGCATTCCCCACAATCTTTGGAAATCAGCAAAACTCATATAGGATAGAATGTTTCATACTTGCAGTGTTTGTTATCCTGACTTTTATTAAGGGCGAGAAAAATATCGGAAAAAGTCAGCCAGAGAATCTGTGACTGTCAGGAACAGAGAACATATGTTATAAAGGTGATACTAAAGATATTGAAGGGGGATTATCAATGGACTCATTATATATAGTAATGCCTGCATATAACGAGGAAGAGAATATTGAAGAAACGGTCAGAGCATGGTATCCGTTGCTAAAGGGAAAGGCGTTGAATTCGAGGCTTGTTGTTGCTGACAGCGGAAGCAATGATAATACACATTCGATTCTGGAGAGACTGAAGGAAGAATTGCCGCAGCTGGATATTTATGAAAATTGTGACCGACAGCATGGACCAAAAGTTATCGCACTCTATCGGTATGCCATTAAGAACAATATTGATTATATTTTTCAAACAGACTCTGACGGACAGACAAATCCTGATGAATTTGATGCGTTCTGGCGGTTGAGAGGTCAATATGATGCGATTCTCGGGCACAGGAAGGTCAGAGGCGATGGCAAAGCCAGAGCATTTGTTGAGCATTCGGTGTGTTTTTTGCTTCGTTGTATTTTTGGAGTAAAGGTCCCGGATGCCAATGCACCTTTCAGACTTATGAAAAGCGACCTGGTAGCCAAGTATATTGATCGACTCCCGGAGAACTATAATTTACCTAATATCATGTTTACCACTTATTTTGCTTATTATAGAGAAAACATCACATTCAGGACCGTGACATTCAAACCCAGACAGGGCGGTGTGAATTCAATTAACTTAAAGAAGGTTTTAAAAATTGGATGGAAAGCAATTGGAGATTTCAAAACCTTCAAAAAGGAGATGAAGTGAACCCTGGGGCATAAGCGCAGGAGGACGACTATTAATAATGCGGGCTTTGAATAATGGACCGGAAGCAACGTGCCAACAGGCAGTATCTCAGTGGAATATGGCATACTGATCCTTCGGTTCAGAATATTTCATGGTATTTATTGAACAATATCGGTAATATAAATTTTTCCTGTTTCTGTATTGCCAACATTTATATAATCATACTTTTCAAGGAATACATTGATCCTGTCATTTGTGCTACTCGTTAATTCGTTGTTTACGACAATCAGTTTTGGACGATTATTTTCGAGTTCATTGAAATAATCATCACGAAGAATCGATGAATAAAAAGAAAACTTGGTTGCCGGTTCCCGGTCAGAGAGTAGATAAAGAAGGTCGTTATTTCCTATAACTGTAATTTTATCGTCTTCGTCCGTATTCTCCTTTATGATATCCACCAATGCCGAATTTTCGTCTGACACATTGAATTCACCGCGACGTGCATATTGATGAATAATTTCAACGGTATTGTTCATCCAGAAAGGAAAAGCCGCGTAAACAAAGAAGACGATTAACAGGACATAAAGTCCCATTCCCATACTTCGTTTTGAACTTGTTTCACATTCGGAAGCAAAGAGGCTGACCGGATAGATATACATCGGAATCAGGACCATTTCATAATGGCTGTAGCCTGTTCCGGCAATGCTCATGAGAATCAGGACTACCATGAATGTTAAAAAGTAAAATCCATTATAGGTTTTTCTGGTTCTCAACTAATAGAAGAGTGAAAGCATCAGCATAATGTCAATGGATGGCTCTTCAAGGAATGCAATTATGGCGACAAAAATCTGTCGTAAACCGGGATGACTGTAGGCCTGATTAAACAGGATATAGTCGAGGTAAAAATCCCGCAGCGCCCCATTCGCTGCGAGCCAGATCAGGATCGGGAGAATCAGAACCATTGCCCCCGCAACGAACCACAGGATGAACTGAAACAGACTTTTGTATTCTTTTCTTCTAAGGCATCGGCATAATACAGCAATGCACATGCCGACCCAGATGCCGATCATATTCGGGCGCAGCATCAGCACTGCTGCAAAGCAAAGGCCGCATAGAAAAAGCCTTCGTCTGCTTATCCTGTTTTGAAGAAAATAGTCTTGAAAAATCAATATAGCGGCAGCAATGAATGGAAGAGAATATTCTTCCGTCATATTCCCCCCTTCGAAATAATTCTGAAGGAAGGATGAGCAGAGCAGAACTACAAGGAAGGAAGTGATTCTGCCGCAAAAGCGTCTTGCTATGAGATAAAAGAACAGAAATGTGGCAAACAGGAACAGAATTTCAAGTAAAGCAATTCCGTGCCAATAAGAAATACGCATTCCAAGGTATTGGATAAGATAGAGGAGAGGACCTTTATGGTCAAAGGTATCCCGATAAGGCATTCCACCCCTCAGCATTAAATCACCGACAAAGCGAAAAACCCAGGAGTCCAGAACATAGCTGTCATTTACCTGAAAGAGTGTGACATGACATTGCATTGAGAATGCCAGAGCAGCAAGCCATAATAATAGGATGACAAAGGCATTCTTCGTACCTTCAGCGAGCTGAGCACTGTTTTTCTTCCTGTTTTCAGAATAGAATGAACGGATTGAATGCAACATGGGCTGTCCCTTTCCGGAATGGATTATCGTTATTATATTCCATCTATCATTCGCGCTGTTGAAGAATATGGCGGGATGTTTTTGTTATCCTTAACCTGATGACAAATTGCTGCTCGAATTTTATCTGATTGAATGAGAACTTGAAAAAGGCTGATTTCAGACGCTCTTCATGAGACAGGCGTCGGATCCCATTTTCTCTCTGAGACCGCAGTATCTGATATATAATGAAAAAAACGCGCACAATATCAGGAGATTAACATGATATATAATGGTCGGACTAAAAAGGCGCTGGTGATTATTTTCGGAGCGTGTGTGTTACTTTCCTTTATCCCAATTTTGTATTGCGGACTCTTTGATTATGCGACAGCGGATGATTTTATCAAATCATATCGGGTCCATGATGCATTAAAATCGGGAGAAAACCTGGTTGGTATTCTGAAGGCCTGGTTCCTGGCGGAACATGAGGTCTGGCTGACAGCAGAAGGAACATGGGCATCGAATTTTGTTTTGGCGGTGCAGCCAAGTATTTTCGGCGAACATGTATATGCATTAACTGTTTATCTGTGCTTTATTTATACAGCCATAGGTACTGGGTATTTTTTGAATGAAGTCTTGATTCATCAGATGAATATGAACAAATGGGCGTATCGTCTTTTGTTCTGGATGCAGTTTCTGATATTCATCCAGTTCATGCCTTTTCCACGCGGTGGTATTTTCTGGTATCCAGGAATGGCGCACTATGTCATGCCGATGTGTTTTTCTCTGCTAATGGCAGCATGGATGTTGAAATGGTTCAGAACCGGGAAGAAGCGATATCCGGTGTATATGATTATTACGTCAGTATATATCGGTGGTTCGCACTATCAGCATATATTGATTGTTCTCCTCGTTTTGCTTGCCGGTTGGGTTTGGGCTATCTGGGATAATAAGGGTCATCCCGGGATAAAAGGAAATATTCTGTGGCTTCCTATTGTCGAGATTCTCATTGGGCTGGCAATATGCGTGGTTTCACCGGGCAATGTAAACAGGGGAGAGGGAACATTCGGATTTCACCCGACGGTTATTGCGTTAATGCCTCTGTTATGTATTAAAGAAGCATCGATTCATGTGGTGGAATATTTTAAAGAATCGCCGCTGCTGATTGTATACGTACTGCTGGCCTGGCTGCTGGGGTGGAAGTATATTCATAAAAACGAAAAGATTTTTGGTAATGTTTCAGGAATCCTGATGCTGGTTTATCTTTTCCTTGTATATGCAGCTACAGAAGCGCCTGGAATATATGCAGCTGACAATCCGGGGGGCTTCTCCGGGGGACTTTATGATACGATCTTCCAGAGTATGCTGCTTTTCTTGACAATAGCCGTCCCGCTTGCTTCTGCAACGCTTCATGGGTGGCTGGTCAAACATTCAAAAATCCAAAAGAAAGATGCAGATAATAAGCGGAAAACACTGGCGAACAGATACATTCTGTCTGGAGCAATACTTATTCTGGGTGTGTTATTTCTAAAATCATCCGTAAAACGCTCAACAGCTTATACCTGCATTGATTTTGCACGAAACGGAGGCTTGGATGATTTTGTCACTCAGATGGAAGAGAGAATTGAGCTATTGGATGATGAAAAACTCAAGAATGTTTATGTTCCTGAGATGAATGATCAGCAAGGGCCATTTCTACATCTCCAATTATCGGAAGATCCGGATAACTATACCAACTATGCAACAGCGGCGTACTATCATAAAAATTCCGTAACGGCCGTGCCCCGAGAGGAATATTACAAAAAGTATGCTCAAAAGCAGGGACATGTTATACCGGAGAAATATCGCGATTTATATTCTGCCGGGGAATAATAATGCCCGGGTGTTTAACTAAGAAGTGCTATAACAAAAAGACCGGACGGGAAGACTCTCACCCGGTCTGCCATTATTGAAAGATCAGTCATTCAGCAGCTTATCGAGATCTCTCTTGGCGTACAGAACACGTCGCACTTCCATGGTGTCATCAATGACAACATAGAACACAGAGAAGTTCCTGACGTTGATTCTGTAATATGTGTGAGGCCGATTCTTTGATGAACGAAATGGCGCAAAGGTCAGAGCATATTTTTGGCGGTCGGCATGCGTTTTGTCCAGCCGATGCCTTTCGCCCATTCGAGGTAGAATTCCGGTGAGTCGTAGTAATTTTCGGATTCTTCCGATACAGCGGACTCTTTCCATTCACCGGCTTTGTCGGAATTATCAAATCCGAGGGGTTTAGCGGCGGATTTATGTTTGTGGTCGTTTTGATGGATTTTGGCGAGAAAATCGACATAGCCGTGAAGGCCTCCGACGTCATCCATGAGGCTGTTGCCGTCGTAGGAGAGGCAGATGGGGGTGCGCTTTCTTATGATGGATTGTACGGTCCGCGGTTTAAAAGTTTTGTCGGTGTCCGGGTCAAGAATTACCTGATAAAGGGAGCGATGGTCTTTTTTAAACAGTTTGGTGCAGGCGATCTCGACTTCCCAGCCGTCGCCATAGTCGTATTCGTAGTGAAGCCGGTTGGTTACGGGAACGGCTTGAGGGTCTTCACATTGTTCGAGAAGATGGAGAAGATAACTTGCGTAAAATTGCTGAAAACCTTCATATTTATTCAGGAGATCTTCGTCAGCGGCCGATCGCTGCGGCGGGGCGGAAAAACTACGACGCAAATCGTGATGCAAATGGTTGATTTCTTTGAGTTGGTTATTGGCATTCTGAAGGTTCTGCATAAGGGAGTCCGCCAGCTCGGCACTCCGTCCAGTGTCACGGCCTGACAGAAGAGCTTCGATGTCAGCGGAAGGGTAGGAGATGCAGCCGAGAACGTCCCCCACAGGCAGACGCTCAAGCAGGTCACCGATGGAATATTCGGAATATTCTTTCAAGGCATCCTGCAGGCTTTTGCCGGCTGGGGAGCCGGTGTGGGCAATATGTTCACTTACATGCTGCTGGTTTGCTGCCAGATGATCGCCGGAACCATAGTATTCATAAGCGGCAGCGCCGGTGTACTTTTCTTTTAACCATGTTTTGATGGGAATGTCTATATTCTCTTCGTTTTCGTTATCCCAGTAAATATCTGCCAGATCCGCATCACTGCCATCTGAGAACCGAAAGTAGCAGCCGCACAGCTTATAGAAGTTCTCGAGGCTGTCGCCTGTCATTTTCAGAAGAACGTCCTCGGGCAGTGAAAAGCGATGGAGATGGCTGTTCTGCCAGCCGTAGAGGCGGTTGATGATGTAGTGGAGACCGCGCAGAGTCATGCGGGCAGGGATGATGATGTCACGGGAAAGGGAATGAACCATTCCGCCGTAGCTGCGAAGGATATCAAGATCCTGTTCATTCAGGTATTTCAAACCTCCGAGCTCGATATGGAGCTGAAGAGCGACGACTGGAGAATCCGGGAAAGGGTCCTCAGCAGGAGCGAAAGTATTGGGCGAGGCCAAAGTGACCGGGAGGGATGGCTCGTTACCCGCACGGGCGGGAGCGATGGGGTTGACGCCGGCTTTGGCAGCGGCAAGCGCCGCATCGGATGACGCAGGCTGAGAGAAAGTCTGCGATTCTCCGGAAACTTTGGCGGCCTGTGGAGAACGCACGGACTGCTTGCGTTTGCGGTAAGCACGGCTGCGGTTTGCATCATCGGATGGAGAGGCGGAGTTATAGCTGCCTTTCGAGTAGGGAATATAAGCCTGGACGTTGCCGACAGAGGTGCTGAGGAGATTTGCGATTTCTGCAGTAGAACGGCCTTCCCGATAAAGCTTGCCGATAGCGCGACTGGTGCTGCTCTCCCAGAGTCCTTCGGTTATCAGGACACGCCTGACTTTTACACTGGAAACGCCGACTGCCTTGGCAGTTTCGGTGATGGACTGAAGCTGCTGATAGGTGGAGATTATTTTCTGGTATTCGTCGTCGCGCATAGGATAGCCTCCGGGAAAGAAAAATGAGCGGGTGATGATTAGTAACTTCTATGGAAAGCGTAACTGTTAACTTTGCAAAAAAGTTACACTAAAAACCTCTAGGGCTTCAAAAACGTCATGACTTCATCCAGACTTTTGCCACTTTGCAGGTAGGCTTCCATGATCTCCTCGGATTCGATCTGACGCTTC
>Ga0256406_1001260_pt1 | contig 41944 bp, 40 predicted proteins | sample RumenRJG_03DNA_FD_185986 | JGI IMG/M metagenome (GOLD analysis project Ga0256406, IMG submission 185986) | Bovine rumen microbial communities from Lethbridge, Alberta, Canada - RJG_03 | ecosystem: Host-associated > Mammals > Digestive system > Stomach > Rumen | place: Canada: Alberta | collected... | reverse complement strand
CTTCGTTGGGTATGACGTTGTTGTGATAGACATTATCGGAACCGACACGGGCGTACATCAAATCGAAACAAACGGCAAATCGCTCTGTGATATGCGACTCAACAAATACGCCGGCATTGAGTCCAATCTTTGCGTCACCACCCATTGATGAGAGATTTGAATAGGCAATACCTGCTTTAGGACCTACATACAAATCCCATGGGTCGAACCATGGTTTTCGCTCCTGTGCTACGCTGACGATGGAGGCGGTCAGCAAAGCGGAAATAATCAATAGTTTTCTCATTCTCTTTCGTATTTGGTTGCAAAGATAGTGAAAAGCCCCAACAATACAAAACGAATCTGTCACTTTTTTATTTTAGGTGTATTTTACCCCATGAAAATTTAATTCAAATTAACGAAATTAGTATTCTTTTGAGCAGAAAGTTTTACAACCAAAAAGTTGAAAAATAGGAATGAAAAGCGGAAAGTTTGTGGAATAAATATACAAATTGCGCATTTTGGCGGTGCTATTTTCGGAGTTGGTTTGTGAAAGTGCCACTTTCAGGTTGCAAAAGTTCAACTTTGGGAATGTAAAAGTTGAACTAACAGACCTTAAAAGTTTAACTTTTTGGGCGTTATTCCGGCATTTTTTGAGGGTAAAATTTGTCTTTTTGGAGTGAAATACTTGATAGTCAACGGGTTGCGAAAATGCTCATATTTTGCGTGTAGGCGACCGACGTTCAACTTGCTTCCAAATATCGCAAGCATTTGGTGTTTCGTTGACTTTTCGGGTTGTTAATGAATTTTAATTCGTGGTGTCGTTATGGTTCTCTGATGAATGATTGGTGGTAAAAGTGGAGTCCGTTGTTTTGTTGACGTGAATTCTATATAGTTGCGAATGTTCAATAAAAAATGCTAATGGTTTTTGTCGTTTGGGCTTTTTTTTCTACTTTTGGAGCTTGAAAAATGAGATAAGGATGAAAAAGAATAGTAAATACATTGCATTGATTATATTTGCACTGATGCCCTTTTCGGGTGTCGCACAGAAGATTACGTTGGGTTCTTGCGACGTGAAAGACGGAACGATTACCGGAACCTATCAAGGCGAGATGGCGGGTGGAAAGCCCCACGGAAAGGGGCGTACCGTCTATCAGAACGGAAACATCTACGAGGGAGACTACGTGAAAGGCAAGCGGCAGGGCGACGGTGTCTATACCTTCAACGACGGCGAGCGCTATGAGGGCAAGTGGTTCCAGGGGCATCAGCACGGTTTCGGCACCTTTTATTTCCAGAACGACAATAAGTATGTGGGCTATTGGTATAAGGACTACCAGCAGGACGAAGGAACCATGTTCTACTATAACGGCGACAAGTATGAAGGCAACTGGTATCAGGACAAGCGTTCGGGAAAGGGGCGCTACACCTTCGCCAGCGGTGCCTATTATGACGGCGAGTGGAAAGACGACATGAAAAACGGGAAAGGTTTTTATGATTGGGGCAACGGCACGACCTACGACGGCATGTGGCTCAACAACGAGCGGTCGGGGAAAGGTGTCTTCAAATATGCCGACGGCGATGTGTATGACGGTCATTGGAAGAACGATGTGCAGCACGGGAAGGGTGTCTATCGCTTCAGCAACGGCGACGTGTATGAGGGCGACTATGCACACGGCGAGCGCACGGGAGAAGGCATCTTCAAAATGGCGAACGGCGCACGATATACCGGGCATTTCGACAATGGTGAGCGCTCAGGAATCGGAGTGTTCATCTGGCAGAACGGCGATTCATACACCGGTGCATGGAGCAACGACCAGCAGAACGGGAAAGGAAAACTCGTGAAGCGAAACGGCGACGTGATTGAAGGAACATTCAAGAACGGACAGATGGACGGCGAGATGACCATACACTATCAGAACGGCGACCGCTTCAGGGGAACCTACCGTAACGGCAAGCGTAACGGTCCGGCGAAAGAGCAAACGAAAGACGGCAAGTTCTTCGAAGGGACCTACGTCAACGGTGAGCGCGACGGGAAGTTTGTTGAGAAAGACCGCAACGGACATGTGACGGCACGCGGAGAATACCGCAACGGCAGACGCATAGCAGAGTAGGGGGAAGCCCGTCGGAGTTGGCAAGAAAAAGAAACGAACATGATAATAGACACATTAGCGCATTTTGAGGATTACGTCAAAATGCACCCACTGTTTGAGGAAGTGGCAAAATTCCTGCGCAATAACCGCCTTGCGGAAATGCCCGAAGGCATCTATCCTGTCAAGGGCGATGACGTGACGGTCAACGTGCAGATTCAAAACGGAAAGACCCGCGACGAGGCAAGCCTGGAGGCACATCGCCGGATGATTGACATCCAGGTGCCTATCAGCGCGGATGAGACCTATGGCGTGTCACCTCTAGAAAGCCTTCCTGAAACGGATTTCGACGAAGAGCGTGACTGCGGCTTATGGCATGGGACGGCAGCCGAGAACTATGTGACGTGCACGCCGGACATGTTTGTCGTATTCTTTCCGCAAGACGCACACGCACCCCTCATCACTCCCGCTGCGAAACTGAAAAAAGCGGTCTTTAAAGTGAAAGTATAAGCATCGTGAAAAAACAGACAAAGAAACATATCGGACTCGTGAAGAACGACGCATGGCTGGAACCATTCGAGGAGGCTATCGTCGGACGGCATGAGCACGCCTCGTGGAAACTGAACCAGTTGACCGGTAACGGCAAAATGAGCCTGGCGGATTTCGCCAGCGGACACGACTACTACGGCTTGCACCAGACCGCCGACGGATGGGTGTTCCGCGAGTGGGCTCCCAACGCTACGCAACTGTATCTGATAGGCGATTTCAACGATTGGAAGGAGGATGAAGCCTTCCGTGCCCAACCCGTCTCGGAAACGGGAAACTGGGAACTGACCATGCCCGCCGACGTGTTGCATCATGGCGACCATTACAAGATGAGCGTCCACTGGAACGGCGGACAGGGAGAGCGCATCCCGGCATGGACAAGGCGGGTGGTGCAAGACCCGCAGACACACCTTTTCTCCGCACAAGTGTGGGAGCCGGAGGAGCCTTACCAGTGGAAGAAAAAGCGTTTCAAGCCGCAGACCGAGCCACTGCTCATCTATGAATGCCACGTCGGCATGGGACAAGATGCCGAGCGGGTAGGGACGTATGTGGAGTTCCGGGAGAAAATATTGCCGAGAATCGTAGCCGACGGCTACAACTGCATCCAGATCATGGCTGTGCAGGAGCATCCTTATTATGGCTCGTTCGGCTATCATGTGAGCTCATTTTTTGCTCCCTCCAGTCGTTTCGGTACGCCGGAGGAACTGAAAGCACTCATCGATGCTGCCCACCAACAGGGAATAGCAGTGATTATGGACCTTGTTCATTCACACGCCGTGAAGAACGAGCGCGAAGGATTGGGCAATCTCGCAGGTGACCCCTGTCAGTATTTCTGCACGGGCGACCGCCGTGAGCATCCGGCATGGGACTCGCTTTGCTTCGATTACGGGAAAGACCAGGTGTTGCACTTCCTGCTGAGCAACTGCAAGTATTGGCTGGAAGAGTATCATTTCGACGGCTTCCGCTTCGACGGCGTCACGTCGATGCTCTATTACAGTCACGGACTCGGAGAGGCGATTGGCAGTTATGCTGACTACTTCAACGGACGTCAAGACGACGATGCCATCTGCTATCTCACGTTAGCCAACCTGTTGATTCACGAGATTCGCCCCCATGCGCTCACCATTGCCGAGGAAGTCAGTGGGATGCCGGGGCTGACCGTGAAGTTCAATCAGGGCGGATATGGCTTCGACTACCGCATGGCGATGAACATTCCCGACTATTGGATAAAACTGATTAAGGAAGAAAAGGACGAGGATTGGAAGCCGAGTGCTCTCTTCTGGGAAATGAAAAACCGCCGCGCCGACGAGAAAACCATCAGTTATTGCGAGAGTCACGACCAGGCACTCGTCGGCGACAAGACGATTATTTTCCGGCTGGTCGATGCCGATATGTACTGGCATTTCAAGAAAGGAGACGAGAACGAAACGGTGCGTCGTGGTATAGCCCTTCACAAGATAATCCGTCTGGTGACCTTGGGCACGATGAACGGCGGCTATCTGAACTTCATGGGAAACGAGTTCGGACACCCGGAATGGATAGATTTCCCACGCGAAGGAAACGGATGGAGCCATCAATATGCCCGCCGGCAGTGGAACTTGGTTGATAATCAAGAACTTTGCTATCATTGGTTGGGCGATTTCGACCGTGAGATGCTGCAGATGGTCAAGAATGCACCACACTTTGCAAAGACACCTGTCGTGGAAATCTGGCATAACGACGGCGATCAGGTGCTTGCATTCATGCGTGGCAGTCTGCTGTTTGTGTTCAATTTCTCACCACAGCATTCCTATACCGACTACGGTTTTCTGGTTCCTGCCGGTAGCTACAGGACCGTGCTGAACACCGACTCGGCGACTTTCGGCGGCAATGGCTTTGCTGACGACGCGATGACACACTTCACAAATCATGATGACCTCTACACCCCTACAGGTAAGGAGTGGCTGAAACTCTACCTTCCTGCACGTTCAGCGGTTGTGTTAAAGAAAAACGAGGAGAATCGATGAAAAGGCGAAAAGTTTCCAGGTTGATGCATCTGACGTGCGCAGTGCTTTTCTGCACCGTCACATTCCTGTACCTCTATTATTATCAGGCGCATGTATTGACCGTCATACAGCATGTGCTCTCAGGCGGGAACACCCATTATGACCGCACGATAGGTGCCATTCTGTTGACCTTGACGCTCTATCTGGTGCACCTGGCGGTGTATGCCATCACGCGTCTGAATAAGCGTATGCATGCCTTCACCTATTTCCCATCGATACTGTTCTTGACGGTGTTGACCAGTGGTCCGCAGCCACCGAATGCGCCGTTCCTCTTTGGCAGCTGGACTTGGGTGGCACCGCTGCTGCTCATCATTTATGCCTTCGTTGTCTATCTGTCGAAAAAGATACAACCCTATGAGGTGGAAATCAATTCGAGGGGATTCTTCTCGCAGCTGATGTGGATCAATGTGTTTACGCTGGTGCTGATGTTTATCTTCGTCGGGCTGTTCAGTAATCATAATGATGTGTTCCATTACAAGGCGAAGGTGGAAGTCTGCATTCAGGACGACAAGCTGGACGAGGCATTGGAAGTAGGGAAGAACGCCCCGGTAACCGACAGTACGCTGACCATGCTGCGCGCCTATGCATTGGCACGGAAAGGAGAACTGCCGGAGAGATTGTTCGAATATCCGCTGACGGGGGGCAGCAAGGCGTTGCTTCCTGACGGCAAGAATGTGAACCCGCTGCTGCTTTCGGCAAAGCGTATTTTGCGGTACTCCAAGAAAAGAATCGTGTCGTCCGATTACAAGTTGATGGCACTCTTGATGGATAGGAAGTTAAAGGAGTTTGTCGTGAAGTATGGAGAGTACAAGCTACGTCCAGACACCGTGACAAACCGACAGGCTGCCGACACTACGGCTATCCCCAAGCATTATCGTGAGGCACTGGCAATCTATTATCATCATCGAAATGGTGTGATGGGACAAGATACGGCAATGGCAGCAGACTATGCTGATTTCCTTGTGTTGAAGAAAAAATATGGAAATCAAAGTCCTGCGACGGTCAAAGATAAATATGGAAAGACCTATTGGTGGTATTACTTCTACCAATAGGTCTCTGACCACTTAATATTCAGCGTGCCAACTATTTTCCAGCCAGCTTCTCCCGGATATAGGCAAGTGCCTTTATCCAATCTGTGTCCAACGAGAATTGGGTAAGGAAATTGTTGTTACCGCAATAAGCATTCACAAACGCCAAGTCTGTGTCGTTGAAGCGGGGATTCTGCAGTGTTGCCTCCTTGAAGGCATTGATGACATTGCTCCTGTCTTTCTTCTTGTTAGCTTTCGTGAGTTTACTGGTAAACAGGTTGACGAACTCATACATGGCAAACGCTTGGTAGTCGAGCATGTATGCGGAACTGTCAGGCATCACCTCGCGCGATTTCTGCGCCATGTAGTTGAGCGCATCCACCTTGAAGGTCGCCACCTTGCGCAATTCCAAGGCTTTGTTCTCATTGTTGGCTACTTCCGTGGACATGCGGAGGATTTCCTGATAAACATCCTGTGCGGATGTGTTGACAATTGCCATGCACAAAAGTGCGGCTCCTAATATTAGTCTTTTCATGGTTCAATAGTGTTATTTCATTAATTATCTGTGATTTTATTTGCTTACTCGCTTTTGGTTTCTTGCGACAAAATCTTTCCATCCCCTGTAAGATACCTGGGATTCCGGACGACCGTCTTGCATGAAATGGCAATAGGCTGCTCCGAGTGCATCCGTCGCATCCATGAAGCGCGGCATCTCTTGTGCATCGAGGTTCAGCAGTCTTTGCAGCATGCCCGCCACCTGCTCCTTCGAGGCTTGTCCGCGTCCGGTAATTGCCATCTTGATTTTGAGCGGCGCATATTCGTGAATCGGTATGTCGTGATGGATGGCAGCCGCAATGGCAACCCCTTGTGCGCGTCCGAGTTTCAGCATCGATTGCACGTTTTTGCCAAAGAACGGAGCTTCGATAGCCATCTCGTCAGGCAGGTACTCGTCGATGATGCCGGTCACGCGCTCGAAGATTTTTCCCAGTCGCAGGTACGGGTCGCCCATCTTTCTGAGGTCGATAACCCCCATGGCAACCATCTCAGGCTTGTTGGCGATGACTTTTATCACGCCGTAGCCCATCACGTTCGTTCCCGGGTCGATTCCGAGAATAATCTTCTCCGTTGTTCTTTTGGCTTTCCTGTTGTTCATGCCGTCCAGACCGATTTGGTTTCTATCTATCCATATAAGGATTGTGTTTGAGTTCTTCTCCTATGGTTGTCTGTCCTCCATGTCCCGGCAGGACAATCGTTTCGTCGGGAAGTTGTGCCAGCGTGCGCAGGCTTTGTATGATTTGCATCATACTGCCGCCTTGCAAATCGGTCCTTCCGATAGACATTTGGAAAAGCGTGTCGCCCGTGAAGAGTACGTTCTCCTTTTTGTTGTAGAAGCATACCGAGCCTCGTGAGTGTCCAGGAGTCGGGATAATCTGCAGTGTCTGGTTTCCGAACGTAATGTTCTCATCTTCTTCGAAAACCCTTTCAACGGCAGGGTATTCTTCTTCGAGCTGCATGTGGTAGAATGTTTCTGCCTGTGCATGCAGATTGTTCATCATCCGCTCGTCTTCCTTAGCAATTTCCGGACGCAGTCCGAACTGCTCGAAGATAGTGGTGTTGCCGAAATTGTGGTCGAGGTGCCCGTGGGTAGCCAGCAGGCGTTTCGGGGTAAGTCCGTTCGTGCGGATATAGTCCACGATGGCAATCCGTTCTTCGTCATAGAATGCTCCGCAGTCGATGATTACACATTCCTTGGTCTCATCGCTTACGACGTAGCAATTCTCGTCGAGCATATTGCAGATAAACCGCTGTACGTTAATCATATAGGTAAATAGATTAAATATTTTTCTTTAAACCATTCTTCGTCAAACCAGTTGCTGATTTCCATTACTTCGATGCTTTTGCGGAAGGGATGGATTTCTCCGTCTATATTCCCGCCTTTCAGGCAAAAGATGCCGTTAGGCATTGCGTTCTGATGTTTGTTGGAAATGTTCTTGCGCACCAATTTGCACAAGTCGGGTAGTGGCATAACCGCCCTGCTGACAACGAAGTCGAATTTCTCTTTCTCTTCCTCTCCACGTATTTGCATGGCTTGCACGTTGTTCAGTCCGACGGCTGTGGCAATTTCCTTGGTGACGAGTATTTTCTTTCCCGTTCCGTCAATCAGTTTGAATTGGCATTCGGGGAACATGATGGCAAGTGGAATGCCCGGGAATCCGCCTCCGGTTCCCAAATCGAGGATGCGTGTTCCTTTCTTGAAGTTCAAGGCTTTTGCGATGCTCAGTGAATGGAGTACATGGTGCAGATAGAGATGCTCAATGTCTTTTCGTGAAATGACGTTGATTTTCTCATTCCATTCGCGGTAAAGCGTGCCAAGCTGTTCAAACTGTCTGCCTTGCTCCTCGCTGAGGTGGGGGAAGTATTTCAATATCTCGTTCATATCTTTAGCCATTTTTTCAGGTCACTGTATTCTACGTCCACATGGATTTCCCCCTTCAGCCTGTTGGCAATCTCACCACTTATATATATAAATGTGATGCCATTCTCGTTGAGCAAGAAATTGTGCGAAGGGTAGGCGTCCCTGCTGGCGAAGAATCCTTCCTGCAGGAGGTCGTCAGTGCTCTTGTCTTCTTGTTTGCCCAGTTGCTTTAGGATGACCGCCCCGACAGCCGACTCAGAGCCGTCGTCAAGGATATCGCCCAGCGAGAGCAGCTTTCCCGAACGCTCATCGATATTCCTCGCGAGCGTGTATTCCGTGTTTTGTTCTCCGGAAATGATGCTGATATTTGCGATATAGTTTGTGATGCCCTCTTTGCCGCCTTGTGTTTTTGTCGTCACCTCGAAAAATTGTTGACCGTATGCCTTGTTGGCTTCTTTCTGAAAGATTGGGGTGTAAAATTCCCGATAGTCATTGATGTATCTCTTCACGAAAGAGTCAACAGCTTCTTTCGGCGATAAACTCATGGTTGTGAGTGACAGGTAGTCGGGTACCAATATACCGCTCCTGATGAGGCTGTCGTTAATCTGCCGTGCGTGTTCTCCCTTTGCAATCTTAATGTCCAACTTCAAGATGCATTGAGGAGCGTTCGTTTCAGAAGTCAGAGTGGCGACAGTGTCGATGGCGATACTGTCGAACTCAATGCCAGAAGGATGTTGTGTATGGTTGCTGTCCTTGCAACAAGTCAGAGCCGTTACAAGGATGAGGAACATGATTGCTGTGAACTGTCGTTTCATTTCAACTTTGTTGATTCGCCGCTGCAAAAGTAAAGAAAATAATTGAGAAAAGGAGTTTTATGTGCAAGTATTTGTTGAAAACGGCAAATATAAGAGCATATTCAACCTAAATCAGTCATGAGAACGGTTAGATATTCTGAATACAAAGTCTAATGTCCGATTTGGGTTCAAGAAACTTATTCGACAATGATTTCTCAATGTGCCTCTTCCTTGATACTCAAGAAATATCCCAGTTTGTGGAGTTTGAAAAACAGTAAAGAGGGGTGTGCTGAAATCAGATTCTTGCGTATCGGTTTTTGAGTAATGCGGTATAACGCTCGTATAATGCCGTCCAACCTGTTCTTTTTGAGGCGGTTGGCAGTGGTGAGCAGTTGGGAGAACCCCTCGAGTTGGTCCTTATATTTATATAATGTGTGTAAAGCCGTTTCCGTCTTTTGGAGATAGGCAAGGTTGTCTTCAAAATCCACGAAGAGCACGGGATTATCAATGTGGCTGATGGTGATATTGTTTTCTTTTAATGTCCGTCCCCATAACACATCTTCGTAACCATATTCCTTAATCTGTTCATCGAACGGATGTTTGATGAGCACTTCCCGCTGCACTAAAAAGTTTGAAGTGTGAAACTGCTGGTAAGGGTGTTTCGTCCGTTGCTCGCAGGAGTGAGTTTCTTCTCCCTTCACCTCATACAAATATCTGAGATTGCCCTTCCATCTGCGGTCATCCCTACGCAGAATATATCCGCCGTCGATGACCTGAGCCGCATCAGTCGTCAGGTAGTTGCGGATGAAGTCTTTTCCGACAGACATGTCGCTGTCGATGAAAAGCAGCCATTCGTACTGGGCTTCTCTTGTCAGCAGATTCCGGATGGCAGCCCTTCCTATGTTTTTTTCTTGAACGATATGCCGGCAATTCTCCAAGTCCAGTATTGCTTTGTTTGCCGCAATCGTCTCCTGATTGGTCGAACCGTCTTCCGCAACGATGATTTCATAGCGGAAATCGCTCCGCAGTGAGATATCTGCAGTCTGGCGCGACAAATCCTCCACCAACTGAGAGCAATTGGTGTTGAAGGCGGGCAGCAATATGGACAGTTGGTTCGTCATATTCGTTTGCAAAAATAGAAAGAAAAAACGAAAAACCTTTTGTAATAGGAAAAAAATGTGTACCTTTGCACCCGCTATTACGAGATAATGGCATGAGATTCAAATTTTTAATTCAAATTTTAAGTAAAAATGGCAACAAAAATCAGATTACAGCGCGGCGGTCGTAAGGGCTATGCTTTCTATCGTATCGTTATCGCTGACGCAAGGGCACCACGTGATGGTAGATTTACTGAGAAGATTGGTACGTACAATCCGAATACCGATCCAGCCACAGTAGATTTGAATTTCGATCGCGCCCTGTATTGGGTGGAAGTTGGTGCGCAACCGACAGACACAGTTCGTAACATCCTTTCAAACGAAGGCGTCTATCTTATGAAACACCTGCGCGGTGGCGTAAGAAAAGGAGCGTTTGATGAGGCTACAGCCCAGAAAAAGTTCGACGCATGGAAGGAAGAGAAACTGAAAGGTTTTGAGGCTGTTCGCGAGAAGAATGCGAAAGCAAAGAAAGATGCAGCAGCAAAGAATCTTGAGGAAGAGAAAAAGAAGAACGAAGAAATTGCAAAGAAAGTAGCTGACAAGAAAGCTGCTGAAGTAGCAGAGGAAACTCCGGCAGAGGAAGTTGCAGCAGAAGAAACTGTTGAAGCTCCCGTTGAGGAACCGAAGGCTGAGGAAGCACCTGCAGCAGAAGAGGCTCCTGCAGAGGAAGCTCCGGCTGAAGAGCCTGCTGAAGCATAATCTTAGCAATGAAGGAATGAAAGGGAGAGTGTGCAGCCTTTTGCACATTCTCCCTTTATTTTTATTGACCAATTCAACTTGATTTGCTGATCAAATTCACTTGATTTGGTAATCAAATTCACTGAATTTGGTCACCAATTTCACTGAATTTGGTTGGAAAAACCTGTACTTTCATTATCGTCTACGCAGACTTTCGCATGATGAGAAGTCCTTTTTTGCATCAAACTAACACTAATTTGGCATTATTATCATGCGCAAATTTGGTTGGCACAATTTTTTTTAATAACTTTGCGCATTAATTATAAATAATGTAATAAACTAACCAATATGTCAAAAAAGTTTGCAGAACATAGCGGTCTTCATCTGACCGCCACCAATCAAGATATGCTGGAAGCGTGGAAACGTCATGACGTGTTCCGGCGCTCAGTAGATGAGCGCGAGGGATGTCCTCAGTTTGTTTTCTATGAAGGTCCCCCTTCAGCCAACGGACACCCTGGTATCCACCATGTATTGGGACGTGCAATCAAAGACGCCTTCTGTCGTTATAAGACGATGAAGGGCTATCAAGTGAAACGTAAGGCAGGTTGGGATACCCACGGATTGCCTGTGGAGCTGAGTGTAGAGAAAGCCTTAGGTATTACAAAGGCGGATATCGATAATCCGGCTTCGCCTAAAAACGTGTCTATCGAGGAATACAACCGCCGATGTCGTGAGAACGTGATGATGTACACAGCCGAGTGGCGCGACCTGACCGAGCGTATGGGATATTGGATAGACCTTGATGACCCGTATATCACTTACGACAATAAGTACATCGAAACATTGTGGTGGCTCCTGAAACGGTTGTATGACAACGGTCTGCTATATAAAGGATACACCATTCAACCATACTCTCCGGCAGCCGGAACAGGACTCTCCAGCCATGAGCTGAACCAACCGGGATGTTATCGCGACGTGAAAGATACGACTTGCACGGCACAGTTCTCTATCAAGACTCCGAAACCCGAAATGGCAGAGTGGGGCAAACCCTATTTCTTGGCATGGACGACAACGCCATGGACACTGGCAGCAAACTCAGCCCTCTGTGTAGGACCTAAGATTGATTACGTGGCGGTTCAGAGCTATAATCCATACACGTCAGCGCCGATTACGGTGGTGCTGGCTGAAGCTCGTCTGAACGCCTACTTCAAGGAAGAAGGAAAGGATGGAGACCTGCAGGCTTATAAGGCAGAAGACAAGGTGATTCCTTGGAAAATCGTCGGACGCTATAAAGGAACGGACTTGGAAGGAATTGCGTATGAACAGCTCATCCCCGGCATCCGTCCTATGCAGGATGGCGCTTTCCGCGTGATACCAGGCGATTACGTAACGACGGAAGACGGTACGGGTATCGTGCATATTGCTCCGAATTTCGGTGCCGATGACGCCTTTGTTGCCAAAAAGGCAGGTGTTCCGCCAATCGTGTTGATTGACCAGAAGGGAGCTGAACGCCCGGTGGTTGATTTGGAAGGAAAATATTTCAAGATAGAAGATCTGGACCAAGATTTCGTCAGCAAATATGTCAATAGAGAGGTGTGGGACAGATATGCAGGGCGTTATGTCAAGAATGCGTACGATGAAAACCTTACGGATAAAGACGAGACGCTGGATATCACCATTTGCATGGACCTGAAAGCCCAGAATAAGGTGTTCAAGATAGAGAAACATACCCATAATTATCCGCATTGCTGGCGTACGGACAAGCCCGTGCTCTATTATCCGCTCGACTCTTGGTTTATCCGTTCAACGGCATGTAAGGACAGAATGGTCGAGTTGAACAAGCAAATCAACTGGAAACCGGCATCAACGGGAACCGGACGCTTCGGCAACTGGCTTGAGAACCTGAATGACTGGAACCTGTCCCGTTCACGCTTCTGGGGAACACCACTTCCCATCTGGCGTGATGAAGACGGCAAGGAAATCTGCATCGGGTCGTTGGAAGAACTATACAATGAAATAGAGAAAAGTGTGAAAGTCGGCATCATGGACGTGAATCCTTTCAAGGAAAAAGGTTTTGTTCCAGGTGATATGTCGCAAGAGAACTATGATAAGATAGACGTTCACCGTCCTTATGTGGACAATATCGTGCTTGTGAGCGAAACGGGAAAACCGATGAAGCGCGAGACAGACCTTATTGACGTTTGGTTCGATTCAGGCGCTATGCCGTATGCACAGGTTCATTATCCTTTCGAAAATAAAGATGAAATCGACAAGGGGCTGGCGTTCCCGTGCGATTTTATCAATGAGGGAGTTGACCAGACACGCGGTTGGTTCTTTACCCTGCATGCCATTGCAGCGATGGTGTTTGACAATGTGGCGTATAAGAATGTGATTTCAACCGGATTGGTGCTCGACGCAAAAGGCAATAAGATGAGTAAGCGTTTGGGCAACGTGACCAGTCCTTTTGAAATGATAGAGAAGCACGGTGCCGATGCTGTCAGATTCTATATGATGACCAATAGCGAGCCGTGGGACAACCTGAAGTTTGACCCGGAAGGAGTGGCAGAAGTGGGACGCAAATTCTTCGGAACACTCTACAACACCTACTCATTCTTTGCTTTATATGCAAATGTGGATGGCTTTGACAGCAAGATGCCGGAAGTCAAATATGACGAACGTCCTGAAATCGACCGTTGGATTCTGTCTTCGCTCCACTCTCTGGTGAAAAAGGTTGATGCCGAATTGCAAGACTATGACCCGACACGTGCCGGCAGACTGATTGCTGCCTTCGTGAATGACGACCTCAGTAACTGGTATGTGCGTCTGAACCGTAAGCGTTTCTGGGGAAAAGAGATGAGCACAGACAAGTTGTCGGCATATCAAACCCTTTACACATGCTTGCTGACCATCTCCAAACTGCTGGCACCTTTTGCGCCGTTCTATGCCGACGAGCTTTATTGCGACCTGGGTGGCTTATGTGACAGCGTTCATCTTGACACATTCCCACAGGCAGACGAGGCTCTTATCGACCGGGAACTTGAGGAACGGATGGGCATGGCACAGAAAATCACCTCTATGGTGCTCGCATTGCGACGGAAGGTCAATATCAAAGTCCGTCAGCCACTGTCAACTATCATGATTCCTGCAACGGACAATGCTCAGAAACAGCACATCGAAGCCGTCAAAGAATTGGTTTTGAGCGAAGTGAATGTGAAAGAACTGAATTTCGTTGATGGCCTTGGCATCTTGGTGAAGAAGGTAAAATGCAACTTCCGTACGATGGGCAAGAAGTTTGGCAAGCTCATGAAGGGCGTTGCTGCACAAATGGCAGAATTGTCGCAAGAGGAGATTGCCGAATTTGAAAAGAATAAGACATATACGATGACGGTAGATGGCGAACAGGTTGTCGTGGATGTTGAAGATGTTGAGATTATCAGTGAAGACATCCCTGGTTGGCTGGTTTCGAATGAAGGCAATCTGACCGTCGCCCTGGAGGTTCAGTTGACCGATGAACTGTTGCGCGAAGGTATGGCTCGTGAACTGATTAACCGCATTCAGAACTTGCGGAAGGACAGCGGCTTGGAGATTACGGACAGAATCCATGTCGTGGTTTCACCGAATCCGCAAATAGAAGAGGCAGTCGCTTCATACACTGATTATATTCAGCAGCAGGTGCTGGCAGACAGTGTGGAAATAGCTGATAACTCGGGCGTTGAATTTGAATTTGATCAATTTAAGTTAAATATCAATATCAAGAAAATAGACAAATAATTTTAAATCGCTATGGCAGAAAAAACACGTTACACGGATGAGGAACTGGAAGAGTTCCGTTCGATTATCAATGAAAAATTGGCATTGGCACGTCGTGATTATGATATCATGATGAAACAGTTGATGAATGCTGATGGTAATGATGTTGACGATACTTCTCCTACATATAAGATATTAGAGGAGGGTAGTGCTACACAGAGCAAAGAGGAACTGATGCAGCTTGCCAGTCGGCAGCAGAAATTCATCCAGGGATTGGAGGCGGCACTGATTCGCATAGAAAACAAGACCTATGGAATAGACCGCATGACGGGAGAGCTGATTCCCAAAGAACGTCTTCGCGCTGTGCCTCATGCTACATTAAGTGTCGCTTCAAAAAATGCACGTAAGCGTTAAATGAAAGGAAGACGGAAATTCCTCTCGCAAGGTTGGTTGGCTTTCGGTCTGATTGTTATTCTGATTGTCATAGATCAGATAATAAAGATTGAAGTAAAGACCGGCATGTATCTTCGTGAAAGTATCCATATTGCTGATTGGTTTCAGATATTGTTCATTGAAAACAACGGGATGGCGTATGGAATGACATTCATCAACAAAGTCGTGCTCACACTTTTCCGTGTAGTCGTGGTTTCAGTCATTGGCTATTATATCTGGAAAGTTTTGAAAGAAAAGGTGCGGACGGGATATCTCGTATGTTTGTCCATGATTTTTGCGGGAGCCATTGGGAATATCTTCGACTGTCTGTTTTATGGCTTGATTTTCTCAGAATCCACGCCGTTTTCTGTTTCGACATTGGTGCCTTTTGGAGAGGGCTATGCTCCGTTTTTGCAGGGAAGGGTAGTTGATATGTTCTATTTCCCCATCATAGATACCAATCTCCCGGATTGGTTGCCGATATGGGGAGGAGAGCATTTCATCTTTTTCAGTCCTGTTTTCAACTTTGCCGATTCGTGTATCAGCGTTGGAGTTGTAGCGCTTTTGCTGTTCTACCGTAAGGAATTATCACAAATCTCCCTCTTTAATCATAAGGATGAGAAAGCGGATAAGTAGTCATATCGTGCCTGCGATTCAGCTTTTGGCTGTTGTGGTGGTCTTGTTCGGGGCAGTTGCCTGTAAACCGTCAGTGCCACGGAAATACATACAGCCGGGAAAGATGGAGAAAATCCTATATGACTACCACCTTTTGGATGCATACACTCAAATGGGAGCACGGCAGGATGGGGTGATGTTTCTTGCATCGCATGATGCCATATTGAAAAAGCACGGAGTTACTCAGGCAGAGTTCGATTCGTCAATGGTATATTATTATAGATATACGGAGCGCTTGCACAAAATCTACGAGAATATAGCCAAGCGTTTTTCTGAAGAATCAAAGAGCTTGGGTGGAAATGTAAACGATTACGCAGCTTTGTCTGCAAAGGGCGATACGGCAAATATCTGGCAAGGCAATCGTTCAGAAATCCTTCTCCCCAAACCTCCTCATAATAAATTGTCGTTTGCAATAAAGGCAGATACATCGTTCCATCAAGGGGACCGTATCCTGTTGAATTTTAAGAGTCAATTCATTTTCCAAGATGGAACGAAGAATGCTGTCGCAACTCTGTCTGTGCGATTTAGGAATGACAGTATAGCCACGCAAATTCAGAATTTCTCATCTAACGGCTATACTTCAGTCAGGATAGACGACCCGGAAAAGGTTGGCATCAAAGAAATTCGCGGATATGTTTCATTGATTAATCATCTGAACGATAAATCCCAGACCTACAAGTTGCTCAGCATTTATGATATTCAACTGATAAGAATGCATGTAAGTTCCACTCATTTGGAGCCAGGTACTGAGCGTGCTGATAACGAAATGGCAGAGCAACCGATGGAGCTGGAGAGAAATGAAAACCTCCCAATTCCACACGAGAGACCTTCGGCAAATAGTTCGCCCGCAATTCCCCAAGGGCATCGTTCTCGTGTTGCCGCCCCGAATGTGGAACAAGAGCAAGAGGTGATAGAGCCAGATGCCCCTGTGCATAGAGAAAGGCTTCCCCTGCCACATAAAAGAAGGTGATGAAGAAGAGGAGGATTGCTGTTCATGAGCTACGATATGACGACGAGACTATCGTGCAAGCGTTTGTCGAACTTGTTGATGGCAAAGTCTTGAAATACGGACACTTGGAAGAAGAACTTCCTATGACGGAATGGTTGGGCGGAACAATTGTTCTATCTGTTGGAAAGGATGGTTGTTTGCGTGCCTTTTGGAATGGGAAACTCTTATAAAACATAAATCAGAAAAGAGATGAAAATGTTGATAGGGCTGTTGTTGTCGATATTCTCATATGGGTCACCCATCAATTATGAGATGATTCTGGCAGGTAATTTCGGAGAACCGCGTCCGAATCATTTTCATGGCGGGGTGGATATCAAGACAGAGCAAGTTGAGGGAAAACTGATTCATGCTATTGGTGATGGTTTTATCAGCAGGGTAACAGTAGATTTGGATGGTTTCGGGAATGCCATATATGTAGAGCATCCAGAAGGTTACACCAGTGTATATGCGCATCTTAAAAGTTTTACGCCACAGATTGAGGCATTGGTCAAGAAATGGCAGTACGAGCATCGTTCGAACGTGACAGATGTTCGTTTCCGTGCCTATGAGTTGCCTGTAGCGCAGGGACAGCTTATCGCTTTAAGTGGGAATACGGGAGCTTCCCAAGCTCCTCATTTGCATCTTGAAATCCATGACACACGAACATGGAACATGCTCGACCCTCTGGAGTTTCTTGGTGATTATGTAAACGACAACACTCCGCCGGTGGCACATGCTTTTATGGCATATCCGCAACCGGGCGAGGGCGTTTTTAATGGAAATATTCAAAAAAGGTCGTTCCAGTTTTCAGGTAATGCCCGGAAAGATACGCTGACGGCTTGGGGAAAGGTCGGTTTCAGTATCAGGGCTGATGATTACATGCCAGGGTCGAACGGAAATAAATATGGGATAAGAAGTACTCGATTGTTGATTGACGGCAATGAGATTTTTCATAGTGATGTCCACGATATTCCAGTGACTCATAACCGTTTGGTAAATATATGGGGAGATTACGAGCATTATCGTAAGACCAAAGTTTGGTTTATGAAGAGTTTCAAGGAGCCAGCCAATCTTCTTCCCGTGATAACGACAGGTGCGGATAGGGGTATTTTTGATTTTAATGAAGAGCGTGACTATCGCGTACAATATATATTAAGTGACTATTTTGGCAATACTTCGGAATATACCTTTGTCGTGAGAGGGAAAAAGTCTGAATTTGTTTCTTCCAAGCCAGAGGTTCAGAAAAAGCGTTATCAGATATTACACAGGAATAGGAAAAGCATATTCAGAACCAACGGAGCCATTTTGTCAATTGACAAGGGATTGCTGACCAATGATATAGAGCTTTCCACACGCATTACAAGCCAGGCTAAGTATTCCAATCTGTATGTGTTTTCAGAAACAGCATTACCTCTTTTTGGTGATGGAAAGCTCAGTCTTCGACTTCTGCGGAATGTTCCTGATACAAAGAAGCTTTATATCGTGTGCCATTCGACAGCTGATTATTATATGGGAGGCGAATACAAAGACGGATGGGTGACAGGAAGGATACGTGACTTGACATGTGCACATGAAATTTTGTATGATGATGCGCCTCCAGCAATTACCTGCAATTTCTCCTCCAATTCATCAGTCCTAACAGCACTTGTCGAAGACGGGAAGAGTGGGGTGGCAGCCTTCGAAGGATATCTTGACGGTCAGTTCGTGCTATTTAAGAAGCTTCCGCGTTCCGCTACCTATGTGTGTGACCTGAAGAAAACGCCGGTGCGTCCGAATGGGAAACTGCGCAATCTGCGCCTGAAGGCACGAGATTATCGGGCAAATGAAAAGAATATGGTTATTCAAGTTAAATATTAAATCCTAATTGTATGAGAAAAATTTTTATTTCAACCTTTTTGTTGTGTGCCGTTGCAGCATCGGCATGCACCAATTTGATTGCTGGTAAGAAGGCAACCACTGATGGGTCTGTCTTGTGTACCTACAGTGCAGATGACTATGGTATGTTCATCGGTCTTTGCCATTTCCCGGCAGGCAAGCATCCCAAGGGAACGATGCGTTCTATTTATGACTGGGACGACAACTCGTATCACGGGCAGATACCCGAGGCTCCGGAAACCTATAACGTGATTGGTAACATCAATGAGTTCCAAGTGACAATAGGTGAGACCACTTATGGCGGTCGTGAGGAAATGATCGACACCACATCGATGCTTGATTATGGTTCGTTGATTTATCTGACTTTGCAACGTTCGAAGTCAGCAAGAGAAGCTATCAGCGTGATGACAAACCTTGCCGAGACTTACGGTTTCCGTTCGAGTGGCGAGACATTTACAATCTGCGACCCAAATGAGGCATGGATAATGGAGATGATGGGTAAGGGACCTGGTGGTAAAGGTGCTGTATGGGTAGCTCTTAGAATACCCGATGACGCTATTTGTGCACACGCCAACCAAAGCCGTATCAGGAAGTTTAACCAGAAGGACAAGAAAAACGTGTTGTTCTCAAAAGACTGCATCAAGTTTGCGCGTGAAAAGGGATGGTTCACTGGAAAGGATGCTGATTTTGACTGGTGTGAAACGTATGCCCCGGCAGATTTCGGAGGTCGCCGTTTCTGCGATGCCCGTGTATGGAGCTTCTTCCGTCGTTTTGACAAGGGATTTGATCGTTATCTGCCATGGGCAATGGGTAAAGACCCCAATGCAGAGCCGATGCCACTGTGGATAATTCCCGACCACAAGGTTAGTCTGCAAGAGATGAAGGATTGCATGCGCGACCATTATGAAGGAACAGCTCTTGCTTTGGATGGTGACATGGGTGGCGGTATTTGGGAGATGCCTTATCGTCCGACTCCGCTTAGCTATACCGTTGATGGCAAGAAATATTTCTGTGAGCGTCCTATTAGTACCCAGCAATCTGCTTTTTCTTATGTTTCGCAGATGCGCTCATGGTTACCTCGCCAAATAGGTGGTGTCTTGTGGTTTGGAAACGATGACGGAAACATGGTTGCCTATACGCCGATTTATTGTGGAAATACGGTTCAGCCGGAGTGTTACAACACCCCGGGAGCTAGTGATGTGCAATTCTCTGACAAGAATGCATATTGGGTGTGCAACTGGGTAAGTAACATGGTATATCCCCGTTACTCGCAAATGTTCCCTTCGCTGAAGGAGGTGCGTGACTCATTGGAGAAATCTTACAATGAGCAGCAGAAAGTGGTTGAAGAGAAAGCTCTGGCGCTTTATAAGACCAATGAAGCTGCTGCCGTTAAATATCTGAATGACTACAGCAATGAAAAGGCGCAACAGATGTTGGAGCGTTGGCGTGAACTTGCTATCTATCTGATTGTGAAATACAACGATATGATCATCAAACCGGAAAAAGACGGTAAGTTTGAATTGACGAAGACGGGACTTGGTGCGCGTGTGAAGCGTCCAGGTTTCCCGGAGAATTTTGCTCGCCGACTTGCAAAAACAACGGGTGACAAGTTTGTTCATCCGGAGCAATAGAAAATTATTTGCTGAAAAGAAACAGCGCCCGCATATTCACTACGCGGGCGCTGTTTTTATTATGGTTGGGATGTATCTTCTGTCTTCTTTGTACGATGTACGGGAAATCTGCGTTTATTCTTTAGCCACAGTTCTTTTTTCTTTTCATACGTTTCCCGCCGTTTTTCAAGATAGTTATCAGCCATTTTCTTACTCAAAGCGGCTATATATGACATACAGCTTGACGTTCGTGTTATTCAGTTTCGTGCTTGTCAGCGACATGTCGTGCGTTACCTTATACAGTTCGTTGCTGCTATTGTATGTAGCAGTGACGGGAATCAATACGACTTTGTTCCAGTTAGGATGCTGGTTGAGCCAATTAGGGTCGTTCTTCATGCCGTTTCTTTTATTGTCAGCCATGAAGGAAACGAGCGACGCAATATTGTTGAACGTATAGGTGTTGGCTTCAGCCGTGCTTGAGTTGCTGCCGGAGTAGGTAGCGAGGAATGATTGTTTGTAGTTGGCGATGTTGCCATTCTCAAAGAAACTGTATATGCTGTCGCTTGGAATCATCAACAATGTCTGAGGTAGGTCGAGCGTATATTCACTCTGTTCTGTATTGTTGATGCGTCTCAAAACAACTTTTGCACGGTTGATGGTGTCATTCTCGTGTCCCGACACCACTTCGTCAATGGGTAATGTCACTTGCGTGAATACGCCTGCAGGCGTTTTTATATAGGTGCAGGAGTTGTCATTCACGAGTTTGGTGATAGTTTCCTTGTCATTGCTGATGGTTGTTTTCTGCAGCACCTCTTCGGTTCCACCAAAATAGAATGCTCCATTATAGGTGCTGTCATTATAGTCATATTTAAAGTTTATTCTCAGCTGTGAGGAGTTGATGTATGCCATAGAACCGAGCCCTCCCGTGTTCTTGATATAGAAACCGGGTATCACGTTGTGGACAAAATTGTATGAGTTCTTGAAATACTCAGGATGCTGATGATAGGTTCTTAGGATATATGTTCCAAAGTTGTTATAGGTATTGCCGTCTTTGTCCGTGTAGGGGTCGTTAAGTTTAATGGAGATATATTCTATGAAATCCTTGTCAGAGCGTTCGTCTTCACTCACTTTCATGTTCTTGATGGAATACACCTGCGATGTCTCTATGCCGCCGGCGCGTATCAGCCCTTCAATTTGCGGATTATAGTTGGAATAGTAGTTGACATCCTCTTTCATGGGACTTTGGAGTTCATAGGCGGTAAGCTTCATTGTGGCAAGTGAGTCGCCGAAGTAGTTTTGATAGAAGAGCCTCATCTCGCATGAGTCAGCAACCGTTTCTGCCGTGATTTGGTCAAGAATGTTGATGTTGGGGAAGGTTACGTCTTCTATCACGCTGAATTGTGTTGTGAAATCTCCAGTGATATAAGCACCAGTCTCGGGGTCTTTTACCTTTCCCAAGTATCCGACGTTGCTGCGTGACAGGACTGAATCTGCCGCTATGGAGTTCATGGTCACGTTGAAGGAGTCTGCTGTTACTTCAAGATGGTCAGCACCATCCGTAATGAATGTTCCGATTGATTCCGTGTTGTCATCGCAAGCTGCTATAACAAATACTGCGAAAAGCATGCTTGCCAGAAATTTCGTCTTCATCATTTTGTTTTCGAAATATTGAATATTTTTTATTCGTTGGTTATTTGTTCGAAGAATTCTTGATATGCTTTCGCATAGTCTTCTGCTCCCGGATATGAAAGGATTGGACACTTCTTCTCTTTTGCGTAGTTAATCAGTTTGGCATTGACTTTCTTCGTGGCCTCTACGACGCCGTCGGAATAGTCGATAGCCAACTTCCCAAGTTCCAGGAAATCGAACACGTCTTTATAATTTTTGAGTAAGTCGCTCTTTGCTTCGCGATATTCAACAGCACGCTTGAAGTTGTTGCTGAAGTCTCCCTTTATCTGTTTCTCGAAGAGTGAGGTGATGACTTTCGTGTTTGCAAATGAAGGTTCGTCTTTGTATGCTGTTTTGATATACAGCGGAACTACTGCGCCCATCCATCCTTGGCAGAGAATGATATCGGGAGTCCATCGTAGTTTTTTCACCGTTTCCAACACGCCTCTTGCGAAGAAAACGGCACGTTCGCCGTTATCCGGATATTCTTGTCCTGCTTCGTTCTCGCTCATCTGCCGTTTCATGAAATAGTCGTCGTTATCAATGAAATAGACTTGAATGCGTGAGGTGGGGATAGATGCCACTTTGATAATCAGCGGATGGTCCGTATCATCAATAATCAGATTCATTCCCGAAAGACGAATCACTTCATGGAGTTGTCCTCTCCGTTCGTTGATTGTTCCCCATTTCGGCATGAATGTGCGAATTTCATACCCGCTTTCCTGAATGAGTTGTGGCAGCATTTTTCCCAGAATAGACATTTCGCTATCGGGAACGTATGGAGCAATCTCCTGATTGATGAATAATATTTTCTTTGCCATTGTAATTCGAATTAGCAATGCAAAGATACAAAAAAAAATCGGATTAGGGATAACTTTTTGTTTAATTTAGGTAAAAGCGAGTGATTATTGGCATTATTTTAAAATAATTCTTTCTTATTTAAGAAATTTGTTACTATTTTTGCAGCGGATTACAAAAAGTGCACATAAACATGAAAGTATTTCATAAGATAGCAGATCTTCAGAATGAGTTGTTTACAGCTCGTAAGGAAGGTAAAAGCATTGGTTTGGTTCCGACGATGGGCGCTTTGCATGAAGGACATGCCTCGTTGGTGGAACAGAGTGTGAAGGAGAACGACGTGACGGTTGTCTCCGTATTCGTCAATCCCACTCAGTTTAATGACAAGAATGACTTAAAGAACTATCCGCGTGATTTGGATGCGGACTGCAAGTTGTTGGAGGCCGTTGGGGCTGATTATGTTTTTGCACCGTCGGTGGAGGAGATGTATCCGACACCCGACACCCGTCAGTTTGAGTTTCCGCCGATATCAACGGTCATGGAGGGTGCCCATCGCCCAGGTCATTTCAATGGCGTGTGCCAGGTGGTCAGCCGTCTGTTCTATATCGTTCGTCCCGTCCGTTCTTATTTTGGGGAGAAGGATTTTCAGCAGATTGCCGTTGTGAAAGCAATGGTGCGTGCGCTCTCCATCAAAGTGGAAATTGTGGAATGTCCCATTGTCCGCGAGGATGACGGACTTGCAAAAAGTTCGCGCAACACCTTGCTGGCACCGGATGAGCGTGCAATAGCTCCAAACATCTATCAAGCCCTCAAAGGCAGCATCGACTATGCGAAGAAGCATTCCGTAGCTGAGACACATGACTGGGTGGTGGAGCAGATCAATAGCGTGGAAGGTCTTGAGGTGGAATATTTTTCCATCGTGGACGGCAACACGCTACTGGATGTCGAGTCTTGGGAAAGCAGCAATTACGTGGTGGGATGTATCACGGTTTATTGTGGAAAGACACCTATCCGACTGATAGATCACATTAAATATAAGGAGGTATAAAGCTATGCTGATAGAGGTTTTGAAATCAAAACTGCATTGTGTGCAAATCACGGAAGCCAACTTGAATTACATCGGCAGTGTGACGATTGACGAGGATTTGCTCGACGCAGCCAATATGATTGCCGGCGAGAAGGTTCAGATTGTCAACAACAATAATGGTGAGCGCTTCGAGACCTATATCATCAAAGGTGAGCGCGGTTCCGGCTGTATCTGTCTCAATGGGGCAGCGGCGCGCAAATGCCTGGTAGGTGATACGGTGATTATCATTTCCTATGCCTTGATGGATTTTGAAGAAGCCAAGACGTTCAAACCGACGGTGGTCTTCCCTAAGAACAACCGCGTTGTGAAATAGATGGGGGGGCGTTTCGTGGAAGCCACCGTTATATAAAGCATATAAAGAAAGCGGTCTTGCCAATCACTGGCAAGACCGCTTTCTTATATAGATAGGTTGTTCTGTTATTCAATAACAACAAGCGGTGTGTCTTCCATGACGCTTTCACCGGCTTTCACGCAAATAGCAGTCACCTTTCCGCTCTTGTTTGCTTCGAGGTTGTTAGCCATTTTCATTGCCTCAAGAATAACAACCGTGTCACCTTGTTTTACTTCGTCGCCAACGGCAACTTTGATTTCGATAACAACGCCTGGCAGCGGAGCCTTCACAGCGTCAGCCGTGTTGACGTTAGCGTTAGCAGCAGGAGCAGCGTCAGCAGCAGGAGCTGGTTGAGCAACGGGTTTTACGACTACCTTCTTCTCCGGCTCTGCTTCCGGTTCCATTTCTACTTTGTATTCTTCGCCATTGACCGTTACGTTGGCAATGTTCTCTACGATATCACCTATGGCAACTTCGTATTTTGTTCCGTTAATTGTATATTTATATTCTTTCATATCACAATACTTTTATGGATGTTGGGTCATCATCAGCGCACGTGCGTTCCATTCGGTGCAGCGTGGCTTGATGGTAATGATTCCAGACTCCTTGTCGTGTACATTATTTCCTTTAAACTCGTGCAGCGCCATGGCAATGGCAGCATACACTTCATTTTTTACATTTGCCATTTTCTTTGGTTTAATGTTAAGGGATTACATAGGAATATTTCCGTGCTTCTTAGCAGGGAGAGAGTCACGCTTGGTTGCAAGCTGTGCCAGTGCACGACAGATACGGAAACGTGTGTTACGCGGTTCGATGACATCGTCGATGTAACCATATTTTGCTGCCTGATAGGGGTTAGCAAACAGTTCTGAGTATTCAGCTTCCTTCTCTGCGATGTATGCTGCAGCGTCTTCACCAGCCTCTTTCTTGGCTTTTGCTTCTTTTGCATAGAGGACGGCAACTGCGCCCGATGCACCCATAACGGCGATTTCGGCGTTCGGCCATGCATAGTTCAAGTCGGTGTGGAGCTGCTTACATCCCATCACGATATGGCTACCGCCATACGACTTGCGCAGGGTGATGGTAACCTTTGGAACGGTTGCTTCTCCGTATGCGTAGAGCAGCTGTGCGCCGTGCAGGATGACAGCGTTGTACTCCTGTCCGGTACCTGGGAGGAATCCGGGAACGTCAACGAGGCTGACGATAGGAATGTTGAACGCGTCGCAGAAACGAACGAAGCGCGCACCCTTGCGGCTGGCGTTAACGTCGAGCACACCTGCATAGCAAGAGGGCTGGTTGGCAACGATACCCACGCTCTGACCGTTGAAGCGGGCAAAGCCGACGATGATGTTCTTAGCGAACTTAGGCTGTACTTCGAGGAATTCGCCGTTGTCAACGATAGCTGAAATCACCTTGTACATGTCGTATGCCTTGTTCGGGTCGTCGGGCAGAATCTCGTTGAGCGAGTCTTCCATGCGGTCGATGGGGTCGGTGCACTCACGACGCGGAGCCTCTTCCATGTTGTTTGACGGGATATAGCTCAAAAGGGTCTTGATCATCTCGAGAGCCTCTTCCTCAGTAGAAGCAGTGAAGTGTGTCACACCGCTCTTTGAAGCGTGAACGCTTGCACCACCGAGGTGCTCCTGGTCAACGTCCTCGCCTGTAACGGTCTTCACAACCGCAGGACCTGTGAGGAACATATATGATGTGTTCTCCATCATTAGGGTGAAGTCGGTGAGGGCAGGAGAGTAAACGGCACCACCAGCGCAAGGACCGAAGATACCTGAAATCTGCGGGATGACACCTGATGCGAGGATGTTGCGCTCGAAAATCTCAGCATATCCGCCAAGCGCATTGATACCTTCCTGGATACGTGCACCGCCAGAGTCGTTGATGCCGATGACGGGAGCCCCCATCTTCATACCCATGTCCATCACTTTACAGATTTTCTCAGCCATTGTTTCCGAGAGCGAACCACCGTTCACGGTAAAGTCCTGTGCAAAGATGTACACAAGGCGTCCGTCGATTGTTCCTGATCCGGCAACAACACCATCACCCAAATACTGTTTCTTTTCCATGCCGAAGTTCGTGCAACGATGGAGTTTGAACATGTCGAACTCTTCAAAGCTGCCTTCGTCCAATAACATGTCGATACGCTCGCGGGCAGTATATTTTCCGCGTGCATGCTGTTTTTCAATGGCTTTCTCGCCACCACCAAGACGGGCTTCCTCGCGTTTCGCAATCAAAGCCTTGATCTTTTCTAATTGCTTACTCATTTTTATATTTTGATTATTAAAGAATCGGAAATGTTCTCTGTGTCTTTTCGCGAATTAGTGCTCGCAAAGCTCTGTCAAAATTCCGCACGTGTCTTTCGGATGCAGGAATGCGATGTTGAGGTTCTCAGCACCTTTGCGCGGAGCCTTGTCGATGAGACGAATACCCTTGCCGTCGCACTCAGCCAGCGCGTTAGCCACACCATCCTCAATGCAGAATGCTACGTGGTGAACGCCCTTGTTGCCTTTGTCCAGCCATTTCTGAATGGTACTCTCGGGAGATGTGGGCTCAAGGAGCTCAAGTTTAACTTCACCGCACTTGAGAAAAGCGGTCTTCACCTTCTGGTCTTCCACTTCTTCTACGGCATAACACTTCAGTCCAAGAACGTTCTCGAAGTAGGGGAGTGCCTCTTCAATGCTTTGAACTGCGATTCCTAAATGTTCAATGTGTGAAATTTTCATTTGATATAAGTTTTTTGAAATTGATTTAAATACTCGTGCAAAGGTACTAATTATATTTGAATGGCGAAAATATTTAAGGGTTTTTAATAGCGAAAATCATTCACGTTGTTATCTTAACGGCATCTGCACTCACCATCAGAACATCCCACACCCGTTTTTCAGTCTTCCGAAAGCACCAGCCTTTCCGTTCAAGCGTAGCTGAAAAACAAGAGAAAGTGCACTAAAAATAACTCTTTATTCAGCTTTTCTTTACTCTGAACCAACACGTTTGTTATCCCAAACTTGAGCATTCGTTAACCAATCCTGTACGGAATTGATGACCAACTTCGTACGAGATTGGTATGGAACTTCGTACGAGATTGGTATGGAACTTCGTACGAGATTGCATAACAAAAGTACAGGTTTCGGGTAACGCATAGATAGGAATGGAGACGTGGAAAGGAAGGAAATGACCCAATAAGGAGGTGAGTAGTGTTTGCAAAGAAGCCTTTATAGAATCGAGAAAAATAATTTTAATGACATAAAAAGTTCTTGTGTGGGTTGTTTGATGCAGTAACTTTTTGTATATTTGCATCCGATAGCAGAATTGATATATCAGTAATTTTGTTAGTTAAATGAATTATGGTAAAAACAAAACCTTTTGTCAAATGGGTGGGTGGTAAATCCCAGCTTTTAGAACAACTGGATGCGCAGCTACCAGTAGATTTTGGAGATTGGAAAGATGTGACATATATAGAGCCTTTCGTGGGAGGAGGTGCTATGCTTTTCTATATGTTGCAGCAATATCCTAATATCTGTCATGCTGTCATCAATGATGTGAATCCTGATTTGATGACATGTTATCGTACCGTTAGAGATATGCCAGAGGAACTGATTACGTCTTTGATGGATATACAGAATATCTACAATGAACTTTTGACAGAGGATGCACGCAGGGATTTTTTTCTTGCTGTTCGCGACCGCTACAACGAAAAGAATCTTGACCCTATCGAAAATACCACCAAGTTCTTTTTTCTTAATCGAACTTGTTTTAATGGTCTCTATCGCGTGAACAAAAAAGGATTGTTTAATGTTCCGTTTGGTAAATATGTCAATCCACAAATTTGTGATCCGATGACTATTCGAAAAGACAGTGAGCTTCTTCAGCGTGTAGAGATATTGACTGATGATTTTGAAGCTACTTTTGACTATGCGCACGGTAACACGCTTTTCTATTTCGACCCACCATATCGCCCACTTAGCAATACGTCCAGTTTTAAAGAATACACTAAGGAAGCATTTAATGATGATGCACAAATACGTTTAAAAAAATACTGTGACCGTATTAATGAAGCGGGCTTCCACTTCATGCTCAGCAACTCGGACTGTAAGGGTAAGAGTGAAGATGACAAATTCTTTGATGTGCTTTATGCGGAATATCAGATAGAAAAAGTTTGGGCATCCCGTAATATCAACTCTAACCCAGTCAAACGAGGTAAATTGACAGAGATACTTGTTCATAACTATACGACAACTAAGGCAAATAGCTATAATGGCAATACACAAATGAACATAACCTCTATTTATGCAGCAGAAGATAAAGCACAATATAATCAAGTTATTTAATTTATAAGTTAATTATGGCATCGGATAAATCATGGAAGAAAATATGGGATGACAAAGAACTCGACAAGCATGATTTCTCAAAGTCACCAGTAATAATTACAGCTGCAGAAATAAAAAGAAGTTGTCAGAATTTTACAGCTACTCACGATAAGGAGGTGCGTATTCTTTGTAAACAAGATAAGCGCGAAGATAGACCTCAGGTGTTTAGAGACAAAGGTTTATTTCTGTTACCCAAGAAAAATGGTTCTTACTACATTATCAAAGGTGAAGGCTATATAGACATACCTGATATAAAAACACCAGTTATGGATTATCACAAGCAATTGGACTTTGATTTAGAAAGTTCGAAAGTTGGTGATTCAGAAATGCAACATCTTGATTATGCATATGCCAACTCCTTAATCAGAACATTTATGAATGATCCCTCTTTGGTACTTACTATTAGAGGACGGAAATATACCCCTGAGTTTAGCTTCAAAGTAAATGGATTCGACATTCATACTGAAAGTGTTCAAACGGAAGTAGATGCTGGTTACGAAGGAAAAGAGCAGATAGTCTTGATAGAAGCCAAAAATGCGTCAAACGATACTGAGATTATACGACAACTCTATTATCCTTTTAGACAATGGTCGGAAAATACGACAAAAAAAGTCGTTCCCGTCTTTTTTGAAAAGCGATTTGTAGATGGTGAAGACCTTTACTACATTTGGCAATATGAGTTTACTGACGTAAATGATTACAATAGCATAAAATTAGTACAGTCCGCAAGATACCGAATAGTTAAATAAAAATGCTTAAACCTTACTATAAATCCTCCGACCATGCCTTCAATTTGCTTTGTGGTGATACGTTTGGATTGCTGCCGCAGTTCTCGTTCAAGTTTGATATGATATTTGCCGACCCGCCTTATTTCCTCTCAAGTGGTGGCATCAGTGTGCAGAGTGGTAAGGTGGTGTGTGTGGATAAGGGCGACTGGGACAAGAGCCTGTCACAGGATGAGATCAACGATTTCAACATGCAATGGCTTTCGCTATGTCGTGAGAAATTGAAAGATAACGGGACAATTTGGATTTCCGGGACGTATCACAATATATTCAGCGTGGCAACCTGCCTGATGCAATTGGGGTATAAGATTCTTAACGTCATTACGTGGGCAAAAACAAATCCGCCTCCCAATATATCGTGCCGATATTTTACATATTCGACGGAATTTATCGTTTGGGCACGAAAGAGTAAGAAAGTGCCACATTATTATAATTATGAGCTGATGAAGCAAATCAATGAAAATAAGCAGATGACTGATGTTTGGCGATTGCCTGCCATTGCACCATGGGAAAAAAAACATGGCAAGCATCCCACACAGAAGCCACTTGCCTTGCTTGCACGAATTATATTGGCCTCGACGAAACCTAGAGCATGGATTCTTGACCCATTTGCCGGTAGTAGTACAACGGGTGTTGCTGCCAACCTTACTGGTCGAAGATACCTTGGCATAGAGCGTGAAACTGAATTTGCGGAATTGAGTAAAAAGCGTCGGGAAGATATAGATGATTATGCTATATTTACTACATACCGACAGAAGATAACCGATATTGTTAAAGCAGGAATGGATGAAAGCGACAGTATCCTCTGCCGTGATTCTGATCCTGTTGATATTTTACCATTTTTGGAATGACAGAATTGAGGGTGTTTTCTTTGATAAAGAGGCTGTCCTACTATTTACTCGCCAATCCAATCAGAATTCAAACAGTATGCGTCCGTTGATTTGGCGTCCTGTCAGATAGTTGGGGACGGCGTATTGCTGGTTGGTGATGTCTGTAATCCAATAGTATGAATTGACGTTGTTGATGCCGAACAGGTTCAGGCAGTCCACACCCAGCCAGATATTCTTGAAGATGCTTTTCTTTGTCTTGTTTTCATTTTCCAGCAGTCGGTAGCTCATTCCGATGTCGGCACGCTTATAGGATGTTGAGCGGAAAGAGCTCCGTTCGAGTTCTCTGTGTGGGGCGGAGAAGGGGAGTCCGTCGGCGAAGATAAGTTTGAGCGACATCTTCCATCTTTCCGTTCCCGGGAAATAGTCTGTAAAGAAGAGGTTGACGGCATAGCGCTGGTCGGTAGGCAGCGGGATGGTCCTGCCGTTGAGTTTCATCTGGGTCTTCATGAGCGACAGGCTGAGCCATGAGTCGGTGCCGGGAACAAATTCTCCATAGAGTTTCATGTCGAGTCCCATGGCATATCCGCTTGCGGAGTTGTTGCCCGAATAGGTGACTTTCAGGTTGTTCACAGAGTAGGGGACGAGGTTGGACATCGCCTTGTAGTAAGCTTCTGCAGAGAACCGGTATTGGCGTTGCTTCATTTTGAAACGATAGTCGAAAGCTGCAATGGCATGGATAGAGCGTTGGCTCTTGATTTTCTCGTTCAGTGTGGCGTATGTCATGCCGTCCACCGTTGCGGTGTCACGCAGTTCTTTGAAGAATGGTGCTTGGTAGTAAAGTCCGGTAGCAAAGCGGAAGGTGATGTCGTGGTTGAATGCCGGAACGATGCTGAGCGACACTCTCGGGCTCACGATAGACTCCTTGTTGAAGTCCCAATAGCTGAAGCGGACGCCATAGTTGAGCGTGAAGAACGTATGCTCTCCCGGACTTGTGAAGCGCCATGTGTCTTGCAGATAAGCTTCTATGCGGTTGGCTTTCAGTTGGTTTCGTGCGCTAAGCGAATAAATCATCTTCAGGTCTTTTCCTGTGTGCGGAATGCTGTAGCCTGCAGAGTCGCGCATTTCATATTCACGGCTGTTCTCCTTGATGTTTTCCATCCGGTAGGACGCACCGGCGAGTATCTCATGTTTCTTTGTCTTGTGACTGAATCGGAGTTTGAACGTCTCCACGTTGGCTGTCAGATAGTTGCGGGCATGTTCCATGTAGGTCCCGACGCCGAGGTTCTCGCTCGTTTCCGTCTGTGTCAGCCAATACTGTCCTTGTATGTCGTAGCGCTCTTGCTCTTTGGTGTAGAATGCAGAGAAGAGGAGTGCGAGTGAGGTCTTTTCCGTGAAGTGGCGGGTGACGCTGAATGTTCCGAAATAGGTGCGGAAAAGGTCTTTTTCCTGTCCGTCGAAATACACTTTAAATGCTTTTACGTTCTCGAGCGTACCGAATTTTGTCTCTCTGTCTTCCGGTTCAAAGTTATAGCGGTTTTCGGAAATGTTTCCTATGAGGTCTATCGTCCACCGCTTGTTGGGAGAGTAGCTCAGGTAGGTCTGATAGTCAAGGAAACTGGGGTTGTATTCTCCTTTCGTCTCGAGCGTTCCAAGCAGGTAGCGGTTGGTTTTGTAGCGTACGCCGTTCGTCCATGTGAACTTTTTGCTGCCAAGTCCGATGTATGTGCTGGCACCGAGCAGGCTTGCACTTACTGATGCTTCAAATTTCTTGGGACGCTTGTATGTGATGTCGAGTGCCGACGACATCTTGTCGCCGTATTTGGCTTCGAATCCTCCTGTCGAGAACTCCACCTTTTCCACCATGTCGGAGTTGATGATAGACAGTCCTTCCTGTTGTCCGCTGCGCACCAGGAACGGGCGATAGACTTCCACATTATTTATATATACGCTGTTCTCGTCGAACGAACCGCCTCTGACGTTGTATTGTGAAGACAGTTCGTCACGCGACGACACACCGGCTTGCAGCTTGATGGCATCCTCGACGGCGTTGCCGCTTGCCGAGGGCATGGTCTTGATGTCCTTGGTGTCAATGGTTTGCGTCTGTCCTGTTTGTCTCCGTCTTTGAACGACGGTCACCTCTTCCAGTTCGTTGTCGCTGAAGAGCTGTATCTGCAGTGTCTGTTTGCCTTTCGGGCGGCGCAGCACACGGGTCTTGGTCTTATATCCGACCATGGAAAACCTGACCACGACGCTATCGTCAGAAGAAAGTGTCATGTTGAACTCTCCCTTCAGATTGGTCATTGCTACTTTTCCCTGCTTTACTACCGCCACCGTCGCTAACTCAATGGGATTCATGTCTTCGTCAGACACTTTTCCTTGCAAAGTGAACGACTGTGCATGGAGTTGACTGATGCTGCAAAGAAAAGTCAAGAAGAATATAGTCAGATATGTTATTTTCCGTCTCATTAGCAATATAACGAGAAAAAACGTCTAATATTGTATGCGTGGGCGTGATATGTCTGCAAAAGTCCGGAGCATGTACCATTATTCTATTCCCTATGTGAATTTGATGAAAAAAAACGCCCCAAATACACCTGCATAAACATACGGGAAAGGACGTATAAATATACGGTTGAACTTTCGCTTTCCAAAAGTGCCACTTTTAGCTTGCAAAAGTTCCCCTTTCAGCTCCTGAAAGTGCCACTTTTGGAGTGCGAAAGTGGCACTTTTGGAAAGCTATTCCTAATACGTTGAAATTCAGGAGTTTACAAAGCGCCTTTAAATCGTCTTACTGTTGTATAAATATACAAAAGCAGCAAGCCGCCGTTTACTCTTTTTGTTGTTTTTTTTCGTTATTTCGTTATTTCGTGATACCGTTATCACGTTATTCCCTGTAAATCCATTTGAGCAACTTGTTAATCCATCCGATGGAGGCGTGGAACCACCGATATGAACTGGCTGGCTTTCCACCGAATTTGAGGATGAAGTCGCGATAGATATTTTTACGGAAGGGGAGTCCTACGTTCATGAAATGGAGATGTTGGGCTTGTTTCTCGTAAGTGGCTTGGAGGGCGTTCCATACGGTCACGATGTTGGGATGGACCAACGCGTGCGACTTTTGCTGTGCGGCGATATACCATAGGAAGGCGTCGCCCTTGGTATAGACGATGGCGCAGCCACCGATGATTTTGTTTTTATATCGGGTGATATAGATTTCTCCGTCGGGTGAATTGCTGATTCCCTGAAAGAACTGCTTCTTGGGAATAAAACGCTGCGGCTTCAACCGATAGTAGTTGCGCAGCATTTTGTAAAAACCGTCAATCTCCGCTTCGGTCGATGCGAGCAATGTCTCTACGCCGTTCTTATATGCGTTTCTGATTCGCTGCATCATCTTTTTGCTGATTCTTTCTTCCGGTGCTTTGCTGTGATGAGAGTTGTGTATCTGCATCCATCTGACGGGGAAGTATTCCTGTTTCCGGAAGTATTTGTAGCCGAACATCTTTGAGCTCAGGTTGCTGAACTCGATATATAAACATAGTTTGCGCACGAACTTTTTAGTGACGGCGTTCAGCATGAGCTCGAACAGCTCTTCCTTGTTGGTGTCGGGAAGGTATTCGCCTTCTCCGTAGATTCTGCCCTGTGTGTAGAGAAACGGGAAGATGAAAGTTCCTCTGCGCCTGATAGTTGCAAGCAGGTGTGCCACCACGCGATTGTCCTCATCGGTCACGACCACCATATAAGGCGTGTTGCCCGAAGTAGCAGCCAGAATCTGAAACAGTTCCGTGCTGTGGAAGAAGTCGTAGCAAGTCATTTCTGGCAACTCCTCCGCTCGGCTGATGATACTTACCCGCATGTTTTTCATACTGCAAAAATAATAAATGTTTTGAAAAAAAGCACTATAAATAAGTGGAATATTCCAAAAATAGCGTAACTTTAGATAAGTTACTCACGCTCGACAATAAAAATCCCCCCTTTTATTTTGTATTGTTCTCGCTTATTGAAGAAAAATCTCCCGTTCTCAAAAAGAAACTTGTTCCTTTTTTGCTCACTTACCCGATTTTTTCGTAACTTTGTAGAAAAATAGAGCGATATGGATTATCAAGAGATATTGTCAAAGCGCCGGAGCTGTCGTGTGTTTACCGATGAAGACGTGAGTGGTGACGACGTGCGGCTGTTGCTTCGTGCGGCACTGATGTCGCCCACCTCGCGGAATATGCGTTCGTGGCAGTTTGTCGTCGTGGATGACAAGCAGACGCTTGAGAAGCTCTCGGATGCGAAGGAGAATGGCTCGGCATTCCTCCGTCAGGTTGCACTGGCAGTGGTCGTCTTAGGGAACAACCTGCATAACGATTGCTGGGTAGAAGATGGCGCCATTGCCGCCGTCTCTATGCAGTATCAAGCGGAGGAACTGGGACTCGGTTCGTGTTGGGTACAGATTCGGGGCAGGCGTCTGAGCGACGGGACGGAGAGTGAGCGCGTCGTACGCGGAATCCTAAACATACCAGAAGACATGCAGGTGTTGTGCATCGTCGGATTTGGACATAAAACAGAAAGTCTTCCGCCACACAGCGAGGAGGAACTGAAATGGGAAAACATTCATATAGCCGAATATTGATATGAGGATAGTTTTGATTGGCGCCGGAAATCTGGCAACGAATTTGGGAAAGGCACTCTCCAGAAACGGTCACGAGATTGTGCAAGTGTTCAGTACGTCAAAAACAGCAAAACATCTTGCAAAACAGATTGGCGGGAAGCCTATACGCAACCTGAAATTGCTGTGCGATGATGCAGATATATATATCATTGCGTTGAAAGACAGCGTGGTGGAAGGACTGCTCCCGCAGATTTGCCATGGACGTGAGAGTCGCCTCTTCGTCCATACCTCAGGCAGTCTTCCCATGAATATATTTAGGGGACATACAAAGAATTACGGCGTATTCTATCCGCTGCAGACATTCTCAAAATCCCAGGAAGTCGATTTTCAACAGATACCTTGCCTGATTGAAGGTGCCAACGCACAAGTCGTAACCGTCCTGAAGGATTTGGCGTTGTCCATAAGTAACCGGGTGAAGAAGGTTTCTACCGAGAAGCGCAAACAGATACATCTCGCGGCAGTCTTTGCCTGCAATTTCACCAATTATTGCTATACTGTTGCGGGAAATATCCTGAAGCAACAAAAGCTGCCTTTTGATTTGCTGCTCCCACTGATAGACGAAACGGCGCGGAAGGTGCACAATATGTCACCAAGAAAGGCGCAGACAGGACCGGCAGTGCGGAATGACGAAAACATTATGGAGCAGCACATGGAGATGCTTTATGGCAATAATCGTGACTTGTACGAAAGGATGAGCCAAAGTATTCTTGATGAATTTTTTTATGAAGACAATGAACTTCCGTTTTAATACTTAAAGCAAAATAGAAAAAATGATTAACTACGATTTGAACAAGATAAAAGCAGTCATCCTCGATGTGGATGGCGTGTTGAGTTCGGAAACAGTCGGCATGGATTCAGACGGTGAACCGCTGAGAACGGTGAATATAAAAGACGGTTACGTGATACAGCTGGCACAGAAGATGGGACTCCGCATCGTGATTTTGACAGGCGGATATGCTCCCAACATCAAGAAACGCTATGAATATCTCGGCGTGACCGATATTTATATGAAATGTGCCGTGAAGGTCAATGTGTACGACGAGTTCCTGAAGAAATACGGCTTGTCTGACGAGGAGATTATCTATATGGGTGACGACATACCGGATTATGAGGTCATGAAACGGTGTGGCTGTCCATGCTGCCCGGCTGATGCCTGTCCGGAAATCAAGGCGGTCAGTATCTATGTCAGTGCGAAGGAAGGTGGCAAGGGCTGTTGTCGTGACGTGATAGAGCAGGTCCTGCGGGTGCAGGGCAAGTGGCTGAGCGACGAGAGAGCTTTCGGATGGTAATGGTATCATCACTTAAAACGCAGTTTACACGATGAAATACAAGCTGATTTTAGCCAGTAATTCTCCAAGAAGAAAACAACTTCTTGCTGGATTGGACCTTGACTTCGAAATAAGAGTCATTCCCGGGATTTGTGAAGCCTATCCCGAAACGTTGCCCGTACCGGAGATTCCCGTATTTATTGCAAAAGAGAAAGCTTCCGTCTATGAAGGAAAGATAGCGTCTGACGAGTTGGTCATTACGGCAGATACGGTAGTCGTGTTGAATGACGAAGTGCTGGGCAAGCCTGCGGACGCGTCGGATGCTTTCCGGATGTTAAGGCTCCTTAGTGGGAAAACCCATCAGGTGATTACGGGCGTTTGCCTTACAACTGTGGAGAAACAGCATTCATTCTCCGTGACAACCGATGTGACGTTCAAGGAACTTTCCGACGAGGATATTCATTATTATATAAATAAGTATAAGCCATTTGACAAAGCTGGTGCCTATGGAATTCAGGAATGGATAGGCTATATCGGGGTGACAGCCATATCCGGAAGTTATTTTAATGTCGTGGGTTTGCCAGTGCAACGCATCTATCAGGAGTTGCATAAAATGTAGCGTCATGGTATAAAAATACATAAAAAGATGTCAGTTTTGGCTATTTATACACAAGAATATCGAAAAAAATGCATATTTTTTTATAAAAATACACAGATAATTTTGATATTTATGAATATTATATTATATTTGTGGGCGAAATATAAACCTATTAGTGCTAAATTCTATAATTTTGCTCAAATGACAAAATATAATATTCGAGAAAAAAGGGAAAAAGATGCGGCATACCGCCATTTGCTCTCTCCAGCGTTAGCAAACGACTTGAAGGAGAGAATCATTGACATCATAGTCAAGCAGAAGAAGTATAAAGACAAAGACTATTCTGCAAGGCAGCTTGCAGCGGACTTGAGTACCAACACTCGCTATATCTCGGCAGTTGTGAATCTGAAATTCCAGATGAACTACTCCTCGTATGTGAATAAATATCGAATCAAAGAGGCAATGACTATGTTGAAAAATCCTCGCTATAAAAGCTATAGCATGGAAGAAATAAGCAGCATGGTGGGCTTTTCCAACAGACAGTCTTTTTATGCCGCTTTCTATAAAATCAATCAAATGTCGCCAAGGGATTACAAAATCACTGAGTTGGAGTTGCTGAAAGAGTCCACTCCGCCTTTAGGAGATGAGCCTGTCCCTGGGGATGGAAGTGTGTCATAACCAAGAATGGAGGAAGATAGATTTGTATATACAGATGAGCGTTTCGCTGATATTCAAATGTTGCGTTATCGGCTGAATGGTTTCGATGAGTTAACCTTACGGCAGAAAATATACATTTACTATCTTTCGGAAGCCACCCTCTATGGGCGTGATATCGTTTTTGACCAATTTGGTAAATATAATCTCCGCATCAGAAAAATGCTGGAGGCGGTGTTTCGTGCGCAAACATTCTCCGGCAGCCGCGATGAGTCAAAGGCATTTGAGACATACCTGAAACAAATATGGTTTTCCAGTGGCATCTACCATCATTATGGATATGAGAAAATACTGCCGGCATTCACACCTGAGTTTCTCGAAAAAGCACTGAGTGCAACAGATGTCAATTCCTTGCCGCTGGCTGAGGACCAAACACTGCAGGAATTTTGTGAGGAGATATTTCCCGTTATTTTCGATTATTCGCTTTTCCCGAAGCGTGTCAATCAGGCTGATGGCGAAGATTTGGTGCTGACGTCAGCATGCAACTATTATGAAAACGTCACTCAGAAAGAGGTTGAACAATATTATTCTGAGAAGAAAAAAGACGGTGCAGAAGGGATGCCCTCATGGGGATTGAACTCGAAACTGATAAAGCAGGACAATGTTCTCAGGGAAGTGGTTTGGAAGGCGGATGGTTTGTACGGCGCTGCCATTCGAAAAATCATTTCATGTCTTGAGAAAGCATCCGATTTTGCAGAGAACGACCAGCAGAAAAAATTGATACGGTTGCTTATTGACTATTACGAAACCGGTGATTTGCGCCTGTTCGACAAGTTCTCTATCGAATGGGTGCATGAGAATCGTGGCGAAATAGATTTCATCAACGGATTCATTGAAGTCTATGGAGACCCGCTGGGGCTGAAAGCCTCATGGGAAGGCATCGTGGAGTATCGGGATGCCATCGCTTCTAAGCGGACACAGGCAATCAGTCAAAACGCCCAATGGTTTGAAGACCATTCCCCGGTTGATGCACGCTTTAAGAAAAAAACAGTGCGGGGCGTTACTGCCAGCGCAGTATGTGCTGCCATGCTCGGAGGCGACGAATATCCTTCTACAGCCATCGGCATCAATCTCCCGAATGCGGAGTGGATTCGTGCACAACACGGTAGCAAGAGTGTGACCATTACCAACATTACCGATGCCTATGCGAAGGCAGCACACGGGAATGGGTTTTATGAAGAGTTCGTAATTGACCAGCAGACGAGGGACATGATTAACCTCTACGGTGATCAGTGCGACCAGCTCCACACCGATTTGCATGAGTGTCTTGGACACGGCAGCGGACAGCTTCTTCCAGATACAGATCCTGATGCACTGAAAGCCTATGGGAATACCATCGAGGAGGCGCGTGCCGACCTTTTTGGCTTGTATTATATTGCGGATTTAAAATTGGTAGAACTCGGATTGTTGCCAAATGGCGATGCCCATCACGCCCAGTATTACACCTACATGATGAATGGTTTGATGACGCAACTGACACGCATTCAGCCAGGTAAGCAAATCGAAGAGGCACATATGCGCAACAGGGCGTTGATTGCGCGTTGGATTATGCACCATGCTGACGGTGCTGTCAGCATGGAAAAGGTCAATGACAAAACTTATGTTCGCATCTCCGACTACCGACATCTGCGAAGCCTGGTTGCCAAACTGCTGGCAGAGGTGCAGCGCATCAAGAGCGAAGGCGATTATGATGCTGCGCGCGAACTGGTGGAAACCTATGGAGTGAAGGTTGACCACACATTGCATCAGGAAGTTCTTGCGCGTTATGAAAAGCTGCATTTGGCACCTTATAAAGGTTTTATCAATCCGGTTCTGACACCTATATATAATAATGTGGGAGAGATAACCGATGTCAAGGTGGACTATTCAGAAAGCTATACTGCACAGATGCTCAGGTATTCAAAACAATATGCAACGCTATGAAACAGGAAACTCATGACAAACTGCGGCAGATTAAGCAGTCGTTCCGTTCGTGCATGAATGGTGTGACGGCGCAATCCATGCGTGAGAAAGGGACGAATTACAAGATTAACTGGGGAGTTTCTCTGTTAGATCTCAATCGGATGGCATCAGAATATGGAAAAGATGCTGAGTTGGCGACGGAATTATGGAAGGAGAACATCCGCGAATGCAAAATCTTGGCTACACTCATCATGCCTGCAGAAGACATGTATCTCGACCTTGCTACCTTGTGGATGGAACAAATGCCAACGGTAGAGATGGCAGAGCTCGCAGCTTTTAATCTGTTTCAATACATCGAAGATGCCCCCCTTATTGCATACCGCTGGATAGCTTCTGAAAAGGAATTAGAGCAAGTGTGCGGCTATATGATACTTGCGCGGTTGTTTATGCGGAAGGAAGAACCTGACGACCGGGGTATCAACGAATTTCTTGACCAGGCGCTGGCGGCGTTGCAGAGCGATGTGCCCTCTGTCAGTCGGGCTGCAACGACAGCCATAAGACGCTTCTCGGAACTGGGCGAGGAGTACGAAAAGATTGTGACCGGTGCTTTGAAGGCGTCTGGATTCTCGCTGTTCTGACCATCTTTGTGGAATGTGAGCCTCTCCGTTTGTGAGTGTCTCGTAAATCATCTCAATCTGCTTTTTATCATTTTTGAAAAGCAAAAATCACCATTATCTTTATTTTTTTCTAAACAAAACACGCTGTCTGTCTGAAAAAATTCGTAACTTTGTGCGACTATTGGCTTTGTCTGAAGTATGGAAGAGCGTGAAAAAAGGCGAGCGAAAGAGATTCTCTCCGGCTATCTGGCTGCGACCAAGCACCGGCGGACTCCCGAGCGTTTTGCCGTGTTGAATGCAATATACGACATGGATGGTGAGTTCTCAATCGATGAGTTGGGGAATTTGCTTGAGCGTAAGCGGTTTCGTGTGAGCCGTGCCACGCTCTACAATAGCATTCGGTTGTTTCTCGACCTGCATCTCGTGGTTCGCCACAGCATTCACAATAACACCCGTTATTCGGCGGCTTTGCAGCTCCATCCACGTTTCCAGCAGATATGTTCGGAGTGTGGCAGGATAAAAGACGTGGATGCACCGAAAGTGTTCGAGGCACTTGAAGAGACCAAGTTGAAGCGCTTCCACAGGGATTATGTCTCTATCTATGCCTATGGCATCTGCAGTAGTTGTCAAGGTCGCATAACCCGGCGTCGGGACAAAAAGAACAGGAAAATTAAGAAATAAAACACAATGAATACAGGAAAGGTAGATGTCCTGCTGGGTTTGCAGTGGGGCGATGAAGGAAAGGGAAAGGTGGTCGATGTGTTGACGCCTCAGTATGACGTGGTTGCACGCTTCCAGGGCGGTCCGAACGCCGGTCATACGTTGGAATTCGAAGGTCAGAAATACGTGTTGCGCAGCATACCTTCCGGTATCTTCCAAGGCGACAAGGTCAACATTGTCGGCAATGGGGTAGTGCTGGCTCCCGATTTGTTCATGGATGAGGCAAAAGACCTGGAGCGCAGCGGGCACAACTTGAAGTCGCGTCTGCATATCTCTCGGAAGGCACACCTCATCATGCCAACCCATCGCCTGCTGGATGCAGCCAACGAGGCGGCAAAAGGGGCAGGAAAAGTGGGCACGACAGGAAAGGGAATCGGTCCGACCTATACCGATAAAATATCGCGCTATGGGTTGCGCGTCGGTGATATCTTCGATGGATTTGAGGAAAAATACGCTGCGCTCAAGGCGCGTCACGAGCAGATGCTCAGAGCCCTGAACTACACCGATTATGAACTCGGCGAGACAGAACGCAAGTGGATGGAGGGAATAGACTATCTTAAACAATATACCATTGTTGACAGCGAACATGAAATCAATCGCCTGCTGAAAGAAGGAAAGTCAGTGTTGTGTGAGGGTGCTCAAGGCACCATGCTCGACGTTGACTTCGGCAGTTATCCTTTTGTGACATCGTCCAATACCATCTGTGCCGGTGCATGTACGGGCTTAGGCATTGCTCCCAATCGAATCGGCAGGGTGTTTGGCATCATGAAAGCCTATTGCACACGAGTGGGGGCGGGTCCCTTCCCGACAGAACTCTTTGATGAGACGGGTGCGCAGATTCGTCAGCTCGGTCATGAATTCGGCGCTGTCACCGGGCGCGAACGCCGCTGCGGATGGATAGACCTCGTTGCTCTCCGTTATGCCGTCATGGTGAATGGGGTAACCAATCTCATCATGATGAAGAGCGATGTGCTCGACACCTTCGAAACGGTCAAGGCGTGTGTGGCATATAGGTTGAAAGACGGAACAGTCATCAATGAATATCCGTTCGATGTTGAGGGCGTTGAACCCGTCTATCAGGAGCTGAAAGGTTGGAAGACCGATATGACGCAAATCACAGACGAAGCCCAGTTGCCACAGGCATTCCGGGATTATGTTGCTTTCCTGGAAGAGCAGCTCGAGACTCCCATCACGATGATTTCAACAGGACCAGACAGAAAACAAACGATTATACGTTAACAGACCATGGCAAAACCAAGTATTCCAAAGGGAACGAGAGATTTTTCGCCCGTAGAGATGGCGAAGAGAAATTATATTTTCGATACAATCCGTGAGGTGTATGCGCTCTACGGCTACCAGCAGATTGAGACTCCGGCGATGGAGACGCTCCAAACGCTGATGGGAAAATACGGAGAGGAAGGCGACAAACTGCTCTTTAAGGTGCTCAACTCCGGCGACTGCCTGTGTAATGTGACCGACGAGGAACTGCTCCAGCGCAATCCTGCACATCTGGCAGCAAAAATCTGCGAGAAAGGA
>Ga0256406_1001259_pt1 | contig 41944 bp, 37 predicted proteins | sample RumenRJG_03DNA_FD_185986 | JGI IMG/M metagenome (GOLD analysis project Ga0256406, IMG submission 185986) | Bovine rumen microbial communities from Lethbridge, Alberta, Canada - RJG_03 | ecosystem: Host-associated > Mammals > Digestive system > Stomach > Rumen | place: Canada: Alberta | collected... | reverse complement strand
ATGTGGGTTTGGTCACTTACATTATACAAAAAAGGGAGGTAATGCTCTTTTTATATTTCAGGAGCCTCCAACCGATGTATTTGCTTGGTTTTTAGTAAAAGAGGTAGGTCAGAGTTGACACTACCCACATTCTAAAAGGGGGAAAGATATGAAGAAACACATCAAAGCAACCACATGGCTCATTGTCTCACTTTGCATTTGCCTGATCAGTATGATTTTCTCTTCTGCCGTACAAAGCGATGGCGGCCGTGTAAAAGTGTCAGAACTGCGGCTAGTAGATGACTCCGGATATGAGATCAGCGCACAGCTGTATAAACCAGCTTCCGCAACAGTGCAGGCAAAAGCACCTGCAATTGTTACCATTGAAGGATGGTTTAATAACAAGGAAATGCAGGATTTGTTTTCCGTCGAATATGCCCGCAGAGGATATGTCGTAATGGCTGTTGATATGCATGGCCATGGCAATTCACAGGCAACTGACTCCGGTGAACTGTATACGTCGGCTGTTGGTATCGATGCGGCAGTTGAGCAGCTTGCCGTACTGCCTTATGTAGATACAAGCAGAATCGGAATTACCGGTCATTCCAGCGGCGGCGCTGCCTGTGATATGGAAGTCGAAATTGACAACAAGCGACAGACTCCTCTGATTGCAGCTGTTTTATTCCAAGCATCTACTTGGGTTGATGATACCGGCAAAGATCACAGTGCAGACTTCGGAAACAGAAGTGTTGGTATTATTGCCGACCGATATGATGAATTCTTCTTCCAAACTCAAGACACAAACGGCAATGATGTAGGTCCCAGATACTTTATGGGAACAGATGAAGCAAAGAACTTTGTCAATTTTAACAATGGTCCACAGGGCGATGCAGTCGTCCCCGGAAAGTATTATTCAAAGGGTGGTGCACAACGTGTTATTTATCAAATGACATCAACACATCCTTGGGTTCATTTTTCCAAACGGGCTGTCGCATTTGGAGTAGAATTCTTTGATAAAGTTCTGGGATCTCCTAGAGACATTGCTCCGCAGAATCAGATCTGGCAGTGGAAAGCTTTCTTTAACTTTTTAGGGCTTGTCGGTATTGTGCTCTTCGCCCTCTCATTCATGATTACAATGCTCGATACTTCTTATTTTGGAATTCTAAAGGCAGATGAAGAGCCAAAGCCCATTGAAATCACGGCAAAACAAGACCGCCTATGGTTCTGGATTCCTGTTATTCTGTGTGCTGTATTCTCACCGCTTTGCTTCTACTGGTGCATTGATAATGTCTACGGAACAACCACCAAATGGTTCACGCAGAACGGGCCATTACTCATGGGGATCTGGAGTGCTTTGTCCGGACTGTTCGCGCTTCTCATGTTCATCATTTATTACAATGCAAGAGGCAAAAAAGCCGGCTTTTCAGCAGAAGCCGTCGGCATTAAAATGAGCAGCAGGAAAATGGTGCGTACAATCATCCTCGGTTTCCTGACGGTGATTCTTGCGGTGCAGATTCTGTTTTTCGCGAATTATTTCTTCCACACGGATTTCCGCCTTTGGGTTCTGACCTTCAAAGCTTTTGGACCGGATAAGGTAATCCTTGCGCTGAAGTATCTGCCGCTGTTTCTGTTTTACTATATTATCAACTCTATTTCTGTTAACTGCTTTAATTTCAATACTGTTGGCGGTAAGAGGAAGTATGCAAATATCTCGCTGCTTGCTGCAATGAACATTATTGGCCTCGTTATTTTCGAGCTTATTCAGTATGTAACGTTTGTTCAGAGGGGTCTGCTGCGCTGGTATTCTACAGAAGGATTCCGTATCAGTGGTATCTGGCTCTTCCCGGCGATTGTCTATCTGTTTGTTACGCCTTTCATGACAAGGTGCATTTACAGGAGAACCAAAAATCCTTATCTTTGCGCCATCGTGAATGCGTCGATCATAACGCTGATGTGCGTTGCAAATACTACTACAATTCTTGGCGGTGCAGCTGTAGTAGCCAACAATTATTGATCGCAGCTAAGCAACAAGAGTCGAGTGAGCGGCTTCCCGTACCAGCAATGCGGGAAGCCGTTTTATACTAATATATTAAGCTTTCTTTACCGGCTCTTTCGGACGATAAGAAATATCCAAAACCATTCCCAGTCCGTCAGCCAGTCTCTGCAGCAATATTATAGAAGGATTTCTGGTCCCATTCTCCAGTTTACTAATTTCTGACTAGTCACTTCCGGTCCTTATAGATAATTCCTTCTGCGTAAGATTCTGGGAAGTTCTGGCTTCAATAATTGCGCGGATAACATTGATTTCCGGCTGAATTTCTTCATAATCTTTCGCAAAATCCGGGGCTTTCATTTTCTCATTTTTATATTCCTGAAGGCAAATTTTAATCATCAGCAGGACGCAGCGGCTCAACGGCATACGCTCGCTCTTAATGCAATACGCCGCCGCAGTCTCATTCTGCATGAAATATCCAAGACATTTCTATAACGCGGAGCTGTATTGCATAGATTTGGCTCAAATCTATGCAATATGCTCCGCGCCTTTCAAAACGTCTTGGATTATCTATGCAAAGCCGGGCTTGCCAGCGCTATTGCATTGACAGGGCGGTGCCGCGCCGCCCTGCCTGCCTCCTTTACTTCCGGATGCCCTGCAGCACATCTTCCGGAATTGTGAACTCTACATTTCCCATATACATCGGCGCAACATCACCCTGCTGATAAGCAATGACAAGCTGGTTCTGCTGGTTGATGTAGAATTGTGTTTTATCGGTCAGAAGGTCAAAACCATTGTCTTTGCGCTCCTGCGCAGTCCAGAAGATCTGATTCTCATCCTTCTTGGCACGCTCTTTCATCTGCTGTTCGATGTTGCCTTCGATCGGTGTTTTGTAGTCGGCATCATCCTTAAACAAATCTTTCAGCGCTACTCTGCGGCCGGTCGAAAGGTCAATTGTGTAATAGTAGTCTGTTTCCATGCTGTCAGCTGCGGTCTGCAGGCAGATCAGTTTCAGTGTGTAGTACTGATCGGTCGTTGCAACGACTTCCGAGGAAACCTGCACATTCTGGTAGCCTTCCTTCGTCATGTTGTCTTTGAATTCCTGCACCAGCTTGTCCGATGCAGCCTGGATTTCCTGATTGATTTCTGCGGCGGATTTTTGGGCGGTGGCAACAGGCACCGTCTGACTGCCCTCTACTGAACCTGTGTCCCCGGCGCTCGATGCAGCATCGGCGATCTCAATCTGCGGTACCTGCACATCCGCGGAATTATGTCCGTCATCCGTCTGATAACTCCGGAACGTAACCGCCTGAACAAGTCCTCCCAGCACTGGAATGCTGCCAAGCGCCTGCGCCGCATGTACGGATACATTCGGGATCGCTACAAACACAGCAGCTGCCGCAGCCAGCGAAAGCACTGTTTTGCGGAAAGTATAGATTCCTCTACTGATTGTTTTGACTCCTTTGACACTGTCATCTCCCAGTGCTGCCAGATCCCGTTCGTGCTGCTGTTTGGCGGCTTCGATCGTGTTCCTCAGGAGTTTTTCCTGTTCTGCTGTCATCTTTACTTCTTTATATTCCTTTTCCATCTGTCTGAACTGATTGTTTTCTGTTCTCATTGTGATTTCCTCTTCTGCATGTCTGCTGATTCGCGGTCTTGTTTCCATCTCAAACACTCAGCTGCAGATGCAGCTTGTCAAGCGTCCGGTAGAGCTTACTTTTGACTGTGCTTTCGTTTAAATGAAGAATTACTGCGATTTCAGAAAGCTTTAACTCATCAAAATACCGCATCTGTATAACCGCTCTCTCCTCCGGCGGCAGTGCTTCCATGGCTCTGTGCAGATCAAAATTTTCATAGGAGTCGGTGACGGCTTCTGTTTTGCCGGAGTGTTCATCAGCTGACCCTTCATCCGGAGCCTCCGCTCCAGCCAGTTCACTGTTAAACCTGCTGCGTTCTTTCAGCATCCGGAAAGTCTCATTCATCATGATCCGGTAAACCCAGGTGCCGGCATGCTTCTCGTCCTCCAGAAGGTGCGATTTACGGATCGCGCGCTCGCACCCGCTCTGCACAATGTCCATCGCGTCCTGCTCGTTATGCGTGTAACTCATTGCCATCCGATAATAGGTATTGTAATTCTGCAGCAAAACCTGTTCGACAAGGTTTTGTTTGCGCAAAGTTTCTGCTTTCAAGTCTTTATTCCTCGTTTCAATCTTTCCTTCGTGCCGTGCGGCACGCTTCTCATATAAATGAGGTTTTCGATGCATCTATATATTAGACCGTCCGGCGGCATGAAAAGTTTCAGGCTTCTATAAATTTCGTCACAACGCAAAAACAAAGCCGCCGCCAGATTCCCACCCGGCGACAGCTTTGCTTATGCTATCTGTTCATTCTTATCTGAAGTTTTTCTTGTGCTTTCCAGCGAACCAGACAGCAAGGCCGGCTGCTGCCGCGAAAAGTGTAAGGTACAGGCCCATCTGCGACTCATCGCCGGCGACAATGGTCTCGCCATTGCTGACCGGGGTTGAAACGATCTGCGGCGCGGTCGCTGTTGTATTGTCAGTGACAACCGGGACAGAGACTGCTGCTGCGCTAATGACTGCAGGCTCTGCTGTGGTATTCGTCGCAGTCGGAGTGGCGGCCACTGTGGTCCTGGTTACAACCGGATCGGAGGACTCTGTCGTGTTATTGGTAACAGGGTCGGTTGTTTCGGTGTTGTTATTGGTCGTATCATCCGATGAGCCAGGGGTTTTGTCATCGGTTGAGGGCGTGTCAGGGGTAGAAGGGTCTTTGGCATCTTCCGATGCATCAGATTTATTTGTGTCTTCGTTGTTACTTCCAGAATTGTCTTCCGGCTTCTGTTCAGGTTTTTCCTCAGGTTTATCGTCCTGTTTTCCCTCTGTATTGTCCTCCGGTTTGTCGCTCGGCTTCTCATCTGGTTTCTCCGGCTCCTCGTAAGTCAATGAGAAAGATGACGTAACCGGCGTACTCGTTATAAGCACTCCGATCATATCCTGAAAACCTTTGCCATCAGAAGCTACCGCCTTACCTGCCGGTGTATACCTCTTCAATCCTCCGTCTATCCATGAAAGATCTGCGCTGATCAATGCTGTACTATTATCCGCAGGCTTCACATTTGTCATGAGTACAAAAGATTCACCTGTTCTGATTACTGTAGAACCAGTTTCTGTCGTTATGCCAGCAGGCAGGGAAAGTGCAAAATCATGCATTACTGGTGCTGCCAGTGTGAGCGTTCCTGTCCTCCATAATTTCGTTGTATCATCGTAAACGAATTTGTGATCACCATTGACTATTATTTGTTCTGCTTTCGGTTCTGCTGTCAGTACATTTGTATCTTCCGATATCGCAGTATTATATAACTGTTCTGCCAGTGAACCATTCTCAGGTGCACTAGTGCGAGTATTATTCTCAATCTTAAACTGTTTCATCAGATACCAGACAGCTTTGCTTGTATTGTTATAAGCCTGCTCCTTAGTGACCTGTCCTTTACTTCTTCCATAAAAAGTATTGTATGCCTCGATTGCATTCTGATAACCATTATTTATTATCACAGAGGCCGCTCTCCAGAATGTTGTAGCCGTAATTTGAACAAACGTATGTCCGGACGTAGTATGTCCATTCGGAAAATAATTACCTGCGTCTTCTACAAAGTTTTTAAGCTTGATTGCATTTTCTTCTCCATCGGCGACATTTTTATAAGTAAATTGTGTTTCACCTAAATCCGGAAAATCTGAGCGAATCCACGCAGGCGGTATAAGAAGCTTATCAAAATCATCTTCACTCAAAGATTCAGACTGATCTACAATCTGAAAAAGGCTGAAGCCGTTATATGGGTATCCCGCATATAAGAGTTTCGTCAGCTGATTCTCCTGTTCTTTCGTCAATCCGGTACTGACCTGTTTATAATTTGCCGGTGCCTGAAAGGTAGGTGTATTATGCGGCCAATGCAGATCGTTGTTCATACAAAACACCACCATGTCCTGTCCATTGACCTTTACACTGTGTAATGTTGTATTTTCATCGTAATCTATCTTTACTGTTTCCCCGCTCCCCTGCGAGCCGCTATCTACATTCTCCTCAGCGCCCCCGCCGCCGAATCCGCAGACACCGCAAGCATTCTCAGCGCCAGCGCAGGTGAAGTCTCTTCTTCTGCGACAGTGCTGTTTTCCGCCGCATCTTCTTCAGATGCCATCTCTTCCGTATCCGCAGAACCAGCCTCTGAATTCTCTGCATGAGCTTCCGACTCAACAGCTTCTTCTGGTGCTGCTTCACTCAAAGCTGCACCTGCAGCTTTATCCGCAGACACCTCTATTTCCGGTGCTTCTGTTGCCACAGGCGCAGAAGCTACTACGTCATCCGCAGGCGTCTCAGCGGTCACAGGTCGTGAAGCTACTGCCTGCTGTTCTGTCTCCGCCGCAGTCTCCACTTCCGCTGTCGTCTCAGTTTCCGCAGCGGACGCTGTATCCGTTGAAGGCGTTGCCGAAGTTCCTTCCACCACGACGGAAGCTGTCTCCGTTACAGACTCTGCCGCCACATTCCCGGCTGCAGGTGCCGTTATTGCTGCCGGCTCCGCCGCCACTTCCTGATCAACCTGTGCCGTTTCTGCTGCCGGTTCTGCCGCATTCGCTTCCGAAGCTTCCTGCTCCGCCGAAGGCTGAGGCTCCGCGCTCTCCACTCCTGTATTATCCGTTCCTGCTGTCCCTGTTTCCGCAGTCACTTCCTGTACCTGCGTATTCTCTTCCGCGTGAACCGCCAGCGCGCCTGCAGGCAGAGAAGATATCGCAAGGCCGGCAGAAAGTACCGCGGCACATACCATGGAGGTAATTCGTCTGATGAAATTCTTTTTAGTCATTGGATAAAATGCGGCTCCTTTGGTTCAAATTATTACAGTGAATGAAATATACTTAATTAGTTGCAATATTATTACATGATTTATCGTTCAAATCAATAATGTATACTATTATTGATTCATTAAATTTATATTATCCGCTGTCAATCCAGACACGAAAAGCAGCCGCCCCTATGATTTCTCACAAGAGCGACTGCTCAAAACAAATAGTATTATTCTCTCCGGCTGTCCGGCTGCCATGGTCTATGACAGCCTCGCCGTCAGTCAAACCGGGCGCATCTCTCCAGCGTCCTCGCAAACTTCGTTAGCCCTTCCTCATCCTCCGGACGGAACCTGTCTGTTTCTGGACTGTCGATATCAAGGACACCGGCCAGCCGGCCGGTCTGATCATGCAGCGGAATCACAATCTCCGAATTGCTGGCGCTGTCACAGGCAATATGCCCCGGAAACTGATGGACGTCTTTGACACGCTGAACCTGATCCAACGCTGCGGCAGTTCCGCAGACACCTTTCCCAAATGGAATCCGGACACAGGCCGGCTGCCCTTGGAACGGTCCGAGGATCAGCTCATCATTTCTCCGCAAATAAAACCCCGCCCAGTTCAGACGGGGCAACTGCGTATACAGAAGCGCCGAGGCATTCGCGAGCACCGGCAGAAACCATTGATCACTTTCCGCAAGGCTTTCCAGCTGTTCACACAAAATTTCATAATCTGCCATTGCAAAACCTCTCTTCTTACTGTGCCGCGTATTGCGATTTCGCTGTACTACAGAACTCGCAGCACCGCGAAATACGCGGCGCGCTCATCAAGCGGCGCTCGTTGCCGCGTGCACCCGCTCCGCTCATTACTCCAAATTCAGCTTCCGATCCAGGCACAGCCAGGTCACAAACCAGTAAATCCCGGCAAGCACCGCGCAGTATACGCAGGCACCCATCATGAACGGCGTGAACCCGGCGCTGTCAGTAACAGCCGTGGAGCCGGTCAGCATGATATTGATTTTCTCGCCGGCGCCCGCAAATCCCATCGTCAGGAACGAGTCGATTATACTGAGCAGGATGAATGCGCCGATCGACCAGAGAAACCGGTACTCATTCGCGCAGGCGCCTAGTGCGATGGATGCGTAAACTTTCACAATCAACGCGATCAGCGACAAAATCAGAAAAATCACGCCCCACGCAATACCTGTCGTATACTGCGAAAGCCGCTCCGAAAGATACGGCATCGCTTTCATCATCTCGTTCCACTCCTCCGTGCGGATACTTCCGGACAGAAGCATCATCACCGGAAGCGACAGGAGCCCTGCGGCGCTGCCGATCACAACCCAGACCGCGGCGCTGATGACTTTGCTCGCGATATGCTCGCCGACCGTCGCAGGCAGCGCAAACATCAGATAGCCTTCCCGCCCGAGCAGATTTTTATAAAACCGCAGCAGAACCGTGAGCACAGTCAGGATGACGGCCGCGAACATCAGAATAATATATGCTGTCGTCAATATTCCCGCCAAAACAGAACCGCCCGTCACATCCGACGCTCTCCACGCGAGGCCGTTTGCCGCGGCTACAGCCAGAATTGCGCCGTACAGCGGCAGCAGCACTCTGCTGTAGGATTTCATATCATATTTTAAAAGCCTGTTTAACATTTAAATACCTCCCGGAAATAGCTGTCAATACTCATTCCTTTTTCGGTGCGCAGATCGTCCGCGTTCCTGTGCAGGTAAACCTGTCCTTCCTTCAGAAAAACAACTTCGTCCAGCACCTTTTCGACATCGGCAATCAGATGTGTCGAGATCAAAACAAGCGCGTTCTCATTATAATTTCCGACAATCGTGTTCAGGATATAGTCGCGGGTCGCCGGGTCCACGCCGGCAATCGGCTCATCCAGAAGATAGATATGCGCGTCGCGGCTCATGGTCAGGATGAGCTGTACTTTTTCTCTGGTGCCTTTGGACATCTTTTTCAGCCGCTGACTTTTCTGAATGCCGAGGCTTTTAATCATTTCTTCTGCTTTCGCGCGGTTGAAATCATCGAAAAAGTCAACATACATATCAAGCAGTGTTTCCAGCTTCATGTCTTCGGGCAGGAAATCCCGGTCCGGCAGATAGGAAACCAGCCGCTTCGTGTCTTTCCCGGGAGCCATGCCTTCGACAAGAATCTCGCCGGAAGACGGAACAAGGAGGTGTTCGATGAGTTTGATGAGGGTTGTTTTGCCGCTGCCGTTGGGTCCGACCAGCCCGACGATCCGTCCGCTCTCCAGAGAGAGGGTGATGTGGTCGAGTGCGGTTGTTTTGCCGTAAGTTTTCGATAAATCTTTACATTCAATCAGATTCATTTGCTATTGTCCCTCCATTCGCTGACGGCTTTCACGATATCGTCGCGGGAGAGCCCCAGCTGCTGCAGATGCTTGAAAAGCTCCGCGATGTACTCGTCACTCAGCTGCATTCTCGTCTGTTTCATGATTTCTTCCTCTTGTGTCACGAATCGTCCGCTCGTCCTTTGCGTGTATAACAGGCCTTCCTGTTCCAGCTGCGTCAGTGCCCGCTGCATTGTGTTCGGGTTGACGCCGGCTTCCTGCGCGAGATCCCGGACAGCCGGAATCCGGCTTCCGGGCGCCAGTTCACCGCTGACGATCTGCCGTTTTATCTGGTCGATGATCTGCAGATAAATCGGTATTCCGTTCTTGAATTCCCACTTCATGGTGTCCTTCCTGTCTGCGGGGCGCCCACAGACTGTATTATTATCTTAGTACAATGACACTATATCTCCTTTATCGTATTGTGTCAATACATTAATACAATATTTTTTCAAAGAAACAGGGCCGCCCCGAAAGGCAGCCCTGCGTTTCAATGTCTGTAAAGTTGTTTGGGCTCCGCAACTGTGCGTGCTTTACCACTCCGCAGTATCATTACGGATCTGAAGTCCCACATGGAACGCCTTGCCGACAACCGGGCCGATCTTCCTGTAGGTTCCGGTGCCCGGATCAAAAAGGATCGGATGGAACTTGTCCGGATCGACGTTGCCGTCCGTCATGATGGAATCATCCGCAAGCTCGTTCACAATTGTTCCTACCAGAATGCCGGTCTCATCGTCGTAGCTCTTGACCTCACATTCCAGCGTCAGAGGATATTCCTCGATCACCGGTGCGTTGACATGCGGCGCCTTGTGAACATGTACGCCGGACTTAAAAATTTTATCGTCCTTGTTTCCGGAAACGAGGCCAAAATAATCCGAAATGACCATTGTCTCCTCTGTCGCGAAAGCAACCGTGAACGCTTTGGTAACCTTGATATTTTCCGTGGTCTTGTGTTTTGCAAGGAAAAATGTGATTTCACCGTAATCCGACTGCGCGCCCCAGGCAGCGATCATGGCATCCGGCTTTCCCTCAGCATCATATGTTCCAATGACAAAAGCACCTTCCGGCAGAATGACTGCCTGTGATCCTTTGATATCCATTTGTTTACCTCCATTTGTATTCGCAGCTGACGCTGTATGTAAATTCAGAATAGGCTCTCGCGCCTTTGACTGTCAAGCGGATTCATACCGCGTCGCTGCAGCGGCGCTCCGGCTCTGCCTGCGCCGCCTTCTGGGCGCGCTGCTGCGCACCTCACCGCGCGCCCGTGCTCTCTTCCTGCGGCACTGCGAAGTTCAGCGCTTTCTCTTTAACCGTCACCGTAAAATGACTGCTGTAAATAATCTCTCCGTCCAGCGAATAGGCAGAGTCCTCCGCGCCAGTCACTTCGACTTTCTTCGCGCGGCGGTATATGATGACATCCTTCAAGTCCTCACGGTCTAAATGGCCACCGTTCTGATAGACTTTCAGCACACTGACCGCGCGCAGTCTCGATATAGGAAGCACGACGCAGATATCTATCAGCCCGTCATCGGGCACCGCGCGGGGCGCGCAGCGAAACGATCCGCCGACGTACTGCCCGTTCGCGATTGTACACAGCAACATCTCCCCGCCGGGGTTGAGCACTTCTCCGTCGGCTGTAATCGTAAAACGATTGCGCATGCTGTGGATCAGCGCTCTGATCACGCCCATCGTATAGTAACGGACGCCGGCGCGGCCTTTCCTTGCGCGGGCATTCGCGACTGTCATAGCGACCGTCGTGTCAAATCCGAAGTTGATGACGTTGTCCGCATAGCGGGATCCGTCATACAAAAGGTCGATTTTCCGGTCCTTCGCGGAAAGCAGCCGCCGGATGTCCGTAAAACCTGAAACGCCGCCAAAGATCTTTACAAAATCATTGCCGCTTCCGCAAGGATAGCAGGTGACGCCCGCGTTCTCTTTGAACGCCGCTCCCGCCGCAACCTCGTTGAGCGTTCCGTCTCCGCCGCAGGCAATGAAGCGTACCGCCTCGCCCTGGTTCTCCGCAAGATATTTCCGGACATAGAAAGTGGCATCGCCCTCGCCTTTTGTCTCGTAGAGCGAGCACATGCTCCGTTCGGCTTCGGAAAGTACCTTCATCTGCTCGCGGATCTGCTGCACGGCGCCGCCGTTCCCGGCATGCGGATTAATGATAAAAATATATTTCATAAACCCCCCGTTCTATCCGGCCACAGACGTCAGCCGAGCATGATTTTGCCTTGTGTGATCAGAAACTCGCCCGCGAGATAGGTCAGCATCACGGTGAAATGTTTCCGGAAAACAATCTCCGGCTTTTTATAATACCGCACGAGAAACAGGGTGCAGTCCGAAATGAAAAACAGCACCGCCCCGATGAAGGAGACGGCCGCGCCTGTTTTGCCGAGCGTGATCATCTGCATACACGCAAAAACATTCATCGCCGTATTACACAAGAGATAAAAGTACATCGGGAACTTCATTTTGTCTGGAATCGTGCCGCACAGCGCGCGGACAATCAGGGCGGATATGCCGCCGTAGACAAGCGCGAGCAGAAGTGCGAGCGGCCAGCGGACCAGCTCTTTTATGATGCCTTGCGAAAAGACCAGAATCAGAAACAGATGCGCGAACATAAAGCTCACGCCGCCCGCCGTAAACCAGCCGTTGCCCCTTGGAATCAGGAGAATGTCACCGAGCCAGCTCGCCGAAAGAGCGAGAATCAGGTAAACGCAGAGTCTGCTGCCGGCAGTAATATAAAAGAGCAGCAGAAATCCCAGAAGCAGCGGCTTGGTCCGCGCGCGCTGCTTTGCCTGATCTTTCCAGCTCGCATAAAGATGCAGCGCGCCGGTGATGATGAACATCGCGAAGCTTACTCTGTGCATACTTTTCCCTGTGCAATCTTTATGGCTGCGCTTCTTATTCCTGCGCTTTTGTCCTGTACTTCTTTATCCCTGTACTGTCCCGTTTTCCCCTCACATTGTTATTATCGCACGCATGTACGCTTTCGTATATTCTAATTCGGAGAAAAGTGCAGGACGTGCGGGGCGGTGCGTCCATCCGGGGAGAAGAAATCTTGTCTGGAAGGACGGCAGGCAAACTTGTATGAAGTAGCCGGGGCATGCATCCATCTGCACGTAAGAAAGCTTGTATGGATGGACGGCTGATGGATAGCTGGCAACCTTTTTCTGCCCGGAACAAAGCATTTTATGTAGAATTGTCCTTCTACGTGCTTATTTCTATTTATAGAATGACGGGTCGACGCAATCTGAGCGCGGCGATGCATGGCAGATTCCTTCCAGGTAGAGATATTTCTATCCGGAGGGAATTTTTTTAAGCTCCCTTGATTATGACATTCAGAGAAAGTCCTGCTGTATATTGAAATTTCATTCTGGAGGGAAAGATGTTTCCTTCTGCAAGTGAAATATGTTATGCAGATGGCAAGATGGGGAAATTTAATGGAAGCATTGTATACTCTGCCTTCGTATTTCTCCGGACGGATGGAAAAAGAGCAAATTTCAGCGAGCAGCTGGAAATAGCAAGCTTGTATCTAGCCTGATTTCTCTTCACCGCCGCACACTTAGCCTCATTCTCTTCATCGCGGTGCTTGCTTTCATGCAATATCTCCGGATCATTCGGATTTGCATAGAGAATCCAAGACCTTTTGCAAGGCACGGAGCCTATTGTCTGGATTCGAGCCGAATCCAGACAATACCGCGACGTGCGATAGAAATGTCTTTAAATTTCTATGCAGATCAAGCAGGCAGCGCGATACTGCAGTGAACAGACGGGCAGGTCCGCTGCCGCGACGCCGGGATAACACCCCGGTAAAGTGTCCGGCCCGCGATTCATGCAGCCGTGCCGCGCGGACAGGATGTCAGGCCACTGCCGCCCCGCGCGGCGCCGATCATCCCGCCGGACAGCCGGCGGGGCGCGGCGATGAGACAAAGGTGATGTTTTGCTTCCTTGAAGGGAATGCGCTTTTGCTGTAGTATTCTGATGATATCAGCCAGATACCCGAAACGGAACGATGCTTATCGAAGAGAGGCCAGAAAGATGATTGACAGCGCACAGACCGAAATGGCACAGGGAAAGGGCATCGCGCTGGAGCAGATTTCCAGCGTCAACGACAACATGTCCCGTTCCCACTATCATGAATATTTTGAGTTGTATTTCCTCGATTCCGGAAGCCGTCATCAGCAGCTGAACGGAGTCGCGTTTGACAATATCCCGGGAGACATTATGCTGTTCGCGCCGCTTGTCATGCATCATTCTTACAGTGACAAGGATGCTCCGTTTTCGCGGGTTGTGATTTACTTTACGCCGGAAATGATCAGTGATCCCGTGCTTCTTGCCGCCGCCAAGGAGGGGAGCGGTCTATACCGGCCTGATCCGCACCTGCTGCACTGGATCCGCCGTACGATTTTCGACATGCTGGAAGAGAAGGATAATTCCGAAGAATACCATGACACGTATCTTCGCTCCCTGCTGAATCTCCTGCTTCTCAAGGTTCTGCGGACGCGCCACGAGAAAGGTTCTACCCAGAACAAAAACCGTATGCAAAAGATCATGGCATATATTCACTCGAATTATGCCAATCCTCTCTCGCTCCCGGCGCTCGCGTCCCATTTCTACATCAGCGAATACTATATGTGCCGGGAATTCCGCAAAGCTACCGGCCGCACGATCATCCAGTACATCCAGCAGACCCGCATCATGAACGCGCAGCGTCTGTTCATGGAGACAGATCTGAACGTCACGCAGGTTTCGGAGCAGACAGGGTTCGCGAGTCTGACGCATTTCAACCGGATTTTCCAGCAGATCACAGGTGAAACGCCGTCCGCTTACAGAAAGCATGCCCGCGAACTGCATAAGTCGTCTTCATAGCACCGCAGCAATCCTCTACAGGATTAGGAAAAGCAGGGCTGACCGCCCGGCTTTTCCTCTCTCATATATACCTTCGACCCGGCTTGCGCGCGATCACGGCGGCGTCAATCACTCCTCCGGCAGCACCATGCCCACCAGATCAAACTTCTCGGTGGACACCGTAACCTCGAAGTCATCCTGCTGCGGGCGGTCAAACTTTACAAGGACCGTGCGGTCCGGCATGTTGTAGAGCCAGCCTTCCCGCGCCTTTTCGAAGTCGTCCTTTACAATGAAGCGCGGGAGCCTGCGGCCGCAGACATCGCACCAGTAAGCGCCCTTCTCCTTGCTCACGACACGCAGCTGAATCTGCTGCACCGTGGAAGAAAAACTCCCGCTCTTGCGGAAACGGATCTTCGTTCTTTCCCCGCTTGTAACCTCAATCTTCGTCAGCGCGTAAACGCCGTCTTCATACTGCATCGTATGTCCGTCATCGTCGTAGAAGTCAAACGAAGCGTCTTCCTGCGCACCGATCAGAATATCCAGATGCCGCATCGTGTCTTTCGTAATCTTTTTGATGTCGCCGGTCGTCATGAAAATGCCGCTTCCACGCAAAAACATCGGAATGCTGTCCTTATCAACAGGAATCACAATCGTCTGCCCGCCTTCGTACTGCTTCATGTTGTCGGCCATGTCGTACCAGAGAACGCCGGCCGGAAGATATACTTCTCTTGTCTTCGCGCCTTCTTCCACGACATTCGCGACAAGAACCGACGGTCCGAACATGAATTCCATGTGGCGGTCGCTGTAAAGAGCTTTGTCCTGCGGGAACTCATAGAAGAGCGGACGCATGACCGGCGAGCCGTCCACACTTGCTTCGCGCATCAGCGAATACAGATACGGCAGCATCTGATAGCGCAGATGGAACGCGCGGCGGATATACGGCAGGTCTTCCTCATACATCCAGGGCTGCGTCACGGTATTGTCCGTGTTCGCGGAATTGATAACAAAGCGGGGCTGGAAAATCGCGGTCTGGATCCAGCGGAGCAGCATCTCCTCGGTCGGCGCGGGACCTGTAAAACCGCCAATGTCGCAGCCCATGTTCGCGCAGCCGGAGAGTCCCATGCCGAGAATCGTATCAATATTGAACTTGACCGTGCGCCAGTCCGTCAGATTGTCGCCACCCCAGACCTGCGCATAGCGCTGGATGCCGGCAAATCCCGCGCGGTTGATGACATACGGACGCTCGCCCTTCCATTTTTCAAGGAGTGCTTTTCTGCCAAGCCACGCCATCATGTTGGAATGGATGATCTTGAGCTCGGCCATTGTGCCGCCCTGCCCTTCAAAATCGCAGTAAGCGCTCCTGTCCTCCACACCGTCCATCTCGCAGTTGTCATTCCAGACCGTCTTTTCGCCCATGGAGAGGATTGTTTTATTGAGGAGTTCTTTCCACGCGTCACGGCCTGCTTTGCCCGTAAAGTCGATGAACCGGCCTTCGCCACCCCACCAGCGGCCGTAATAATCGTTCTTGCCGTCCGGCGTTTTGATGAACGCGTTTCTCTTCTCGTAGAAGTCCGCATACGGATGATTCTTCAGCACACCGGGCTTCAGATTACAGATCACGTTGACGCCGCGCGCCGACATTTTGTCAAAGAATTCCTTCGGGTTCGGGAAACGTTTGTGATTCCAGTTGAAGGTGTAACGCAGGTTGTCTTCTTCTCCTGACGAATACCCCGAAGCGAGCCAGAAGTTGTCGATCGGAATATCTTCCTTCTCGTGCTTGTCGATGACGCGGTAGATTTCCTGATCGCAGTCCTTTTCGAGCTCTGCGTAGTACATTGTCGACGCGCAGTATCCGAGCGACTGCTTGGTCGGTAAAACAGTTCTGCCGGTCAGCCAGGTGTAGTGTTCGACGACGTCGCGGATTGTTTTGCCGGTCATAAGGAAAAGATCAATGTCGCTGCCGTCCGCCTGATAGTAGCAGTAGCGGTCCCAGTAGCCGCTGATCTCCTGTCCCATGTCGAAGACGCAGTCATAGGAATTGTTATAGAAAAGGCCGACCGGGTGCGGCGCGTCCTCGTTCAGTCGGATGTAGAACGGGATGTGCTTGTACATCGGATCGCCGAATTCCGGATCGTGACCGATCGCGTCTTTGGGCGACATCCGCAGGCGCCTGCCCTTTTTGTCGAGATAACCTGTTTTCTCGCCGAAGCCGTAAAAATGGTCCTTCGCGCGGTCCATCAGCGAGTAATGGGAAACGCGGCCAAGCTGATCTTTCTCGAAAGCTCTTTCCCGCAGGTCGGCATACAACTGTTCACCGGTTTTCTCATCATACAGAACGAAGGATAGCGGACATTTTCTCATGACAAGACGCAGAGCGCCGGTGTGGAATACCAGTTTGTTCTTCCCGTCTTCATAAGGAACGTCCAGCGCGGTAATCCGTTTCCTTTCGCCCTCGAACAGGGGATCCAGACGGTCTTCCCAGGCGGTTGTCACAAGCGCGTAGGACGCTTCCGGAAATGTTCTGTCAAACGAAACGCGGATACGGATGACGTCTTCCTTCAGAAAAACAAGCATCAGGTCTGCCGCATCGGCATGAATGATATAGCCGTTTTCTGTTTTGACGATGGATTTGTACTCTTTGAGCAGCATTTTCAAATTCTCCTTATAAAAAAACGGGGCAGGCCTTGCGGCGCTGCCCCACGCGGAATTTACCACCAGAATTTGTCTACCAGACCGAGCAGGTACGGGATGATCATCGGGATCGCCGGGATAAAGGTAACAGCGAACAGCGCCGCCACCATGGCAGCGAAGATCTTTACGATGTACGGGGTAACACCCTCGATCTTTGTATGCGCGATACCGCAGCCGACGAACAGGCAGGAGCCTACCGGAGGCGTTACGGAGCCGATGCCGAGGTTCATGATCAGCATCAGACCGAAGTGAACCGGATTCATGCCGACAGAGGTTGCGATCGGCAGGAAGATCGGCGTGAAAATCAGAACTGCGGGAGTCAGATCCAGGAACATGCCCATGATGAGAAGGAATACGTTCATGATCAGGAGGATGACGTAGCGGTTGCTGGAAACGCTCATCAAAGCATTGGAGATCGCGCCCGGAATGCCCGTGAAGGACATAACGTAGGACATGATCGTGGATGCAGAAATCAGGAACAGGATGGTCGAGGAGCTGACCATCGTATCCGCGAGCATGTCATAGTAATCGCGGAAGGTGATCTCACGGTAGCAGATCGCAAGAACCGTGCAGTACAGGATGCAGACAACGCCTGCCTCGGTCGCTGTGAACCAGCCGGCAAGGATACCGACCATGACAATGATGACCGCGAGCAGAGACGGAATCGAATCCGCAAGAACCTTCCAGGCAGGATCTTTCTCTTCGATCCGGGAAGCCGTGTAGCCTTTCTTTTTCGCGAGGATAATCGTTACAGCCAAAACAGCAATGCCCAGAAGCGCGCCCGTGAAATATCCGCCCATGAACAGAGCCGCGACGGAAACGCCGCCGGCCGTGATCGAATACAGGATAAGCGGACCTGACGGCGGAATCAGAATACCGGTCGGCGCCGAGCAGATATTGACTGCCGCGGAGTAGTTCGGATCATAGCCTTCCTCTTTTTCGAGGGGGCTCATGATGGAACCCATTGCCGAAGTCGCTGCAACGGACGAACCGGAAATCGCGCCGAAGAACATGTTCGCGAGAACATTGGTCGCCGCCAGATATCCGGGTACCTTGCCGACAACGAGTCTTGCGAGTCTGACAAGTCTCTTGGCGATGCCGCCCTTGTTCATGATGTTGCCGCCCATCATAAAGAACGGAAGCGCGAGCAGAGAGAAGGAATCAATTCCGGAAAAACATCTCTGCGCGGCGATAATCGAAAAAATGTCCGCAGGAATGTAGAAGCAGCCTGTAATGATCGAGGCAATGCCGATACCGACCGAGATCGGCACGCCCGCGAACAAAAGGACAAAAAAGGATCCGAACAGGATCGCGATAGACTGACCAATCATTTCTTTGCTCCCTCCTTTTCAGCTTTTGCGCTGCGGTAGTCCAGCAGGTATTCCACGTACTTGAGCACTCTTGCGGCAACGATCATGATACCTGATGCCGGAAGAATCGCGTACAGCACCTTGAACGGGATGTGCATAACCGAAGAAGCGTTCGTGCTGTATTTCGAAAGCATCATGCCGCCGTGAATGAAGACATAAATTACGAAAAACATAACGCAGCCTTCAATGAAGATATTCAGGATAAGCTTGAAGGCGCCGTGTGTTTTGCTCTTCAAAAGGTCCAGTGCCAGATGCTGATCGGTGTAAAAGCAATACGCCGAGCCGATCATCGAAGCCCAGATCAGTACGTAGCGGAGAAATTCATCCGTAAATGTTGATGGATTTTTCAGAATCCATCTTGAGAAGATCTGCCAGAAACCGCCTGCGATCAGCGCGAACATGGACACTGCCATCAGGAAACGCATCACGCCGTCGATAATTTTATTTACCTTTTTCATGCTGTTCCTCCTTAGGACGCGCTGTTCGCCATCCCGCGGATGGCTTCTACAACCTTGTAGCAGTCAGGATCTGAAGTCCTGAGTTCGTCGTAGATCGGCTGGCAAGCCTTCTGGAACGCTGCTTTGTCGACGTCTTCCACGAATTCCACATGGAACTTGGTCTCGGCGTCCTTCTTGACCTGTGTCTCGAAATCCGCCCAGGACTTCTTGTACTTTTCGGTCATGTTATTCGCGGCGGTCTGCAGCTCTTCCTGCTGCTCGGGTGTCAGGCTGTCCCATACCTTCGTAGAGATGATCACAATATCCGGAATTCTTGTGTGCTCATCATAGCAGTAATATTTGCTCACTTCGCCATGGTCGCGAAGGGCGGTGATGTTGTTTTCCGCGCCGTCGATGACGCCCTGCTGCAAGCCTGTGTAGATATCAGAGTAGCCCATAACGGTTGCGGAGCCGCCAAGGTCTTTCATCATATCAATGGCCATCTTGGAATCCATTGTACGGATCTTGAGGCCTTTGAGGTCGGAAGGCTCGCGGATCGCTCTCTTTGCCGTGTAGAAAGAGCGCGCGCCGGAATCCAGCCATGTCAGCGCGATGAAGCCCTGATCTCTTGTGGACTGGAAAACTTCCTTCGCCGCGTCCGAATCCATGAACTTGTAGAAGTGATCCCTGTCGTCAAAAACATACGGCACTGAAAACGCGTTAAACTCGCTGCTGAAGTTGCCCAATGTCGAAGCGGAAACCTTCGCCATGTCCAGAGCGCCTGCCTGAATTTGCAGAATCATGTCGGTCTCGGAACCCAGAATGCCATTCGGGTAGATCTGCATCTCCACGGTGTCACCGGATGTTTCTTTGATTTCATCCGCCATTCCTTCGATCGCGATGTTGACCGCGTGGTCTTCGGCCAGGTTATGACCGATTTTCAGCTTGGTGATTTTCTCACCTTTTGCGTTGACGGAAGGCGTGGCGTTCGCGCATCCTGTCAGGCCAACGATCGCGGCGCTTACAATGGCGAGCGCCGCCATTTGGAATCGTCTCATATCTTATCCTCCTTATATTTCCTTCACCTGACTTCCGGAATCAGGTTACTGTCGTTTGTGGGGCGCGGCGCGGAGTTCGCGGGCGCCTTGCCCGGTTTCCGGGCAGCCGGCGCGATGCGGCTTGGCCGGGCGGCGCGATGCCTGCCGGACGTTCGCACGGTGCGGCGCGCAGCGGCCGGCGCAGCTGCTGGCGATCGTAAGGCGCTCCGGCAAGGGTTCATGCGCCAACGCTCCGCGATCGCGCTACTGCCCAAGCAGATCCCGCAGCGTTGTCAGCAAGAGATTTCTTGCTCTTCTGAATTCTTTTCCGGTCTTTTCCTGCAGAAACTTCCGGAAATTTTCCGGTTCACTCCCAATCGTCCCGCGGTCCAGCATCATGACCGTGTCCGGCCCGGTGAACAGATAGTAGTACTTCTTGTCCTCCACCAGCCGTTCGATGCTCTCATACGGAATTGCCATGCTGCCTTCGCCGGACAGCTGCAGATAATCGTCATAGAATTCATAGCGGTATGCAGGAAGCTGCATACCGGACTGCTTTCTCGCTTCAACAGTATCCGAAGCCCGCATCACCGCGGGAAAGTTACGGCTGACAATGACCCAGCCACCTGCCGCAAGCAGAAGAATCCGCAGAGCTCTTGGCACGGACAGCAATACCGCCAGCGCCACCAGAACAATCCCCGCCGCAATAATCGCAAACTCCTGTTTCTTCCGGTACTGGTCATATTGCGTACAAAACATAACCTGAATTGTATGCGGCGTATGCTGCATTCTGCAGGAATACCTGGCTTTGTTCAAGTTGACTCCTTTTTCACACAGTTTATTTCAATTTAAGAAAATTAATTGAATATTTATCGCTTCATGCAAGCATTTTACACTGCGGCGTTGCGCAAGGCTTTACATTTTCAGCTCTTGATGGGCGATTTTTATACATATCTTGCGGTTGGAATGCGTGGCTGCGCGGGGCGGCACAGCTGGCGGCAGGGCAAACACAAGTAAGGCGCCGGCTTCCGCCGGCGCCCGCCATCTTTACATTCCGATTAAATCAAACTGCTCGAACGAAATCAGCACCTCATGATCCTTCTTCGGATTCGGGTAGACGACTTCGACGGATTTCAGACGCTGGCTGTAATACCAGCCGCACGCTGCTTCCTCAAACTTTCTTCTGTGCAGGAAATGCGGAATTTCCTGTCCGTCAATCTGCACGTAGAACGGAGCCTTTTCTCTGTGGATCGCATCCAGATGGATCTTCTCCACCGTTGACGCATAGCTTCCTTCGGAGCGGAAGGAAATGGTCGTCCTGGTGCCGGCCTTGACGGAGATTTCTGTTTTGCGGAAAACGCCGTCCTCATAAGCATTCGATACGCCATCGTCCTCGTACATCGTAAACGTGGAATCCACATCCGGCGCCATCAGAATGTGCAGCGCCTTCACCTTCTCGGTCGTCAGGTTCATCAGCTGATTTTCCGACATCGGAATAATCGCGCCGCTCCTTACAAAGAGCGGAATGCTGGTGATGTCGACCGGAAACTCCACGGTTTCCCCGGGCTGATACGGCTCTCTCGTGTAGAAGTTGTAGAAGCGCTCGGCGCTGTTTTGCGGCACAGGGAAGCGGACTGTACGCGTCTTTGCGCCCTTTTCAACCACGTTCGCGACAAGAAGATTATCGCCGAGCATAAAATCCACGCCTTCGTCATATGTCGCGGGGTCGTTCTGGAACGCGAGGAACATGGCTTCCATGATCGGGAGGCCGCTCGTATGCGCGCGGTACTCGAGCGAGTACAGGTACGGGCTCAGGCGGTAGCGGAACGAAATCGCGTCGCGGATTGTCTGCTTCTGATTGCTGTACATCCACGGCTCGGTGACCGTGTTATCCGTGTTCGTCGAATGAATCGAGAAACGGGGCATGAAAATCCCGTTTTGCACCCATCTGACAAACAGCTCTTCTTCTGGCGCCGGTCCGTAGAAACCGCCCACGTCAGAGCCGATGTTCGCAACGCCCGAAAGTCCCATGCCCAGCATCGTCGCGATATTGTATTTCAGCGCTTCCCAGCAGGTCAGGTTGTCGCCGGTCCATACCTGCGCGTAGCGCTGAATTCCGGCGTGTCCGGAGCGGCATACCGAGAACGGACGGATCTTCGGATTGTACTCTTCGATCGCCTCATTCGAAAGCTGACACATGATGTTGCTCATGACCGGCTTGAGATTTCCGATTGTACCGCCTTTCCCCTCAAAATAAACCTTCTCATCCTTATCCACACAGCTGTCATATTCGCAGTTGTCGTTCCAGATGGACTCGCAGCCGTATTTCAGGAGATGTTCTGTGATGTATTCTTTCCAGTATTTTCTTGTGGAAGGCTTCGTAAAGTCCACAAAAACACCGGGACCGCCCCACCACGTTCCGATGCCGAGTCCCTTTGCGGGGCCTTCGTCGCAGGGGTTATCGTCGGATGCCTTGATGAACATGTCTTTTGCTTTCATCTCTTCAAGCAGAGGATGCACCAGGAGCATGCCGGGCTTGATGTTCGGCGAAACTGTGATGCCGCGCTCTTTCATCGCTGCAAACCACGCCGCAGGATCCTTGAATCTGGTGTTATTCCATGTAAACGAGCAGCGTTTGATGCCCTGCTCGGTCTCGACCGCGCAGTAGCCGGACGAAAGCTGGAAGCCGTCCACCGGGATTCCTTCTTCTTTTGTCGTGTCGATGAATTCGAGCACCGCGTCGTCGCTGTCTTTAGGCAGTTCCGGATAGTACATCGAGCTGCCAAGGTAGCCGAGCGCCGCCTTCGGGAGCAAAACAGACTTGCCCGTCAAATCCGTATACCGCCGGATGACGTCTTTCATGGAAGGTCCCGCGATCAGGAACAGATCAATATCTCCGGCATCCGCGCGGAAGCTTGCGTAGCGGTGCCAGTAGTTTCTCTTCTCCCTGCCCATGTTAAAGTCGCATTCCGCCGTGCAGTGGTAGAAATAGCCGACCGCCTGTCTGGATGTCCGGTTCAGGCGGATGTAAAACGGGATATGCTTGTACAGCGAGTCTGTTTCCTTCGGGTTATATCCCATCGCGTCGCCGGGCGCCATGTTCATGAACTTTTCTGCTTTGTTGATTTCTCCGGACTTTTCTCCAAATCCGTAAAAACAATCCTCCGCCTCAATCTGACAGCTGTGAATCCGTCTGCCGTTCGAATCCTGCCGGTAGGCAAGATCCGGAATGTCCGCGTGCAGGAGCGATCCGTCCTGATCGAAGACCAGAAGGCGCATCGGTTTTTTCTCGACAACGACCCTGAGCCGCCTTCCCTGAATGACTGCGCGGTCCTCGCCATCTGTAACAGCTAATGGCGAGAGCTCTACTCTCTTTCTGTAATCTTTCAAAAGCTCATCGGTTCTGGAATCCCATGCCGTCATGGCAAGGCTGTAGGAAGCCTCGTCCCAGTCCCCGTCAAATCCGGCACGGATGCGGACAATGTCATCTGTCAGAAAAAGCACACGGATTTCCACCGCATTGGTTTGGATGTGTGCTATGCCGTTTTCCTGCGTCACGGTTCCCGCGCGATAGCAAACTTTCATTGAGATCCTCCTTGTATTTAAGAAGATTTTCGTATCCACGAAGAGGCATATCTCCTCTTTGACGTGGTCACTGCGCTGCGGCAGAGCTTCCTGCCACCTGCACCTGTGTCATCACTAAGCTGCGGCATAAACTTTCTGCCGCCGCATTTACGTTTCCATCATATCAGCAAGAGAGGACAAAGATTTTACAGATTTTGCGAATAATCAGCGGATGTTATACATTCTCTGCGGGATAGGGTGCGGGGTAGGCCGCGGCGGCGGGACATGGTGCGCCGCGAGACGGGCCGCAGAGCAGGCGGACGGGACTTGGCGGTGCGCGGTCGACGATTCATGCAATGTCGCCGCTTCCATGAATTTCGTCATGGAAAATCTATGCAAATTTGTAGGGTGCGGGCCGTATTGCCTTAAAATCCCGCAAATCTATGCAATAGCGGCCCGCACTAGAAATTTGTCTTTAAATTTCTATGCAGAATGAGCCGGCGGCGCGATATTGCATTGAAAGCTGCCGGGGTGCGGCGCGTGCGTCCATCCGGGGAGAAGAAATCTTGTCTGGAAGGACGGCAGGCAAACTTGTATGAAAGTAGCCGGAGCATGCATCCATCTGCACGTAAGAAAGCTTGTTTGGATGGACGGCTGATGGATAGCTGGCACCTTTTTTCTGCCCGGACAAAGCGTTTTATGTAGAATTGTCCTTCTACGTACTTATTTCTATTTATAGAATGACGGTTTGACGCAGTCTGAGCGCGGCGATGCGTGGCAGATTCCTTCCAGGTAGAGAGATTTCTATCCGGAGGGAATTTTTTAAGCTCCTTTGATTCTGACATTCTGAGAAAGTCCTGCTATATATTGAAATTCCATTCCAGAAGGAGAGATGCTTCCTTCTGCAAGTGAAATATGTTACGCAGATGGCAAGATGAAGAAAAGCTAATGGAAGCATGATATACTCTACCTTTGTATTTCTCCGGGTAGATGGAAAAAGAGCGCATTTCTCTGCGTAGATGGAAAGAGCAGGTCCACTGGCGCGCCGCCGACCCGCGCCCGCCCGGCCCTGCACCTCTACATCTCCCGCGCCCGCACCGGCAGCTCCACCGTAAACACCGAGCCATACCCGGGCTTCGACTCGGCGCGGACGCTCCCGCCGTACAACTCCGCAATCCGCCGCACAATCGCAAGCCCGATACCATTGCCGGACGAAACGCCGGACGGATCATGCTGATAATACTTGTCAAAGACATGTGCCATAGTTTCCTGATCCATTCCGATACCATTATCAAAAATTTCAATGACAAGTTTGCCACCCGATTTCTCACACCGCGCGCCGATAACACCGCCGTCCGGCGTAAACTTGATGGCGTTGCCGATCAGGTTAATCCAGATCTGCTCCAGCTGCTCCTCATTCCCATAGAAAGAGAAATCGAAATCTTCGGGCAGGTCCGGAGTCAGATGCTTCTGCTCCATTTCGCGGCTCTGCGCGATGAAACACCTGCGGATCTGCTCGCCCATATTGAACCATGTCTGGTGCACCGGAATCTGGCAGGCCTCCGCCTTCGAGAGAATCAGCGTGTTCGACGCCATCCGCGAAAGCCTGCCGGACTGCTCCGCGATGACTTTCAGATACTCCATCCGCTCTTTCGACTCGATCCCGCCGCCGGTCTCATACAGATAATCGGCGAAGCCTTTGACGGAGGTGAGGGGTGTTTTGAACTCGTGCGCGAAGTCATTTGTAAACTGCGTCATCTCGTCTTTCGTCCGCTGCAGCTCTTCCACCATATGATTGAAGTCCGAATAGACCGCCGCATACTCGCCGGCGTTCGCCTCGTCCAGCCGCACCGAAAGATTTCCGCCGGCCACCTGCCTGAGCGCGTCTGTCAGGAGATCCATCCGGCCTTGTATTTTCCGCAAAACAAACCGCAGCGAAACAAACATCAGCACCGTCATCGGCACAACCATAAAAACCATGCTGAGAGCATTGGACCTGTTCATCGGCAGGAACAGTACGGCCACCGCACCGTACGCCATAACCGATCCTACAACGACAATCAGCGTGAGCATCCCTGCCCACGCTGTATTTCTAATCGATAGCTTTCTATTATTTTTGATCCGCTTCATCTTTTCGTATTTCCGCTTTGTAGCCGAGCCCCCGCACCGCGATCAGCTCAAAATCCTGACAATCTTCGAATTTGGTACGCAGTCTGGAGATGTAAGTTTTGATCGTACTGTAGTCTGAATCACTGTCAAAGCCCCAGATGTCATCCATGAGCTGCTGCCGCGTAAAAACAACGCCCGGATACGACAGCAATTTAAACAGCAGCTTAAACTCCGTCTCCGTCAGGTCTACCGGCGCTCCATTTAAAACTGCGCTGTGCTTTTCTTCGGAGAGCTCCAGATCGCCGATCACAATTCTCTGTTCCGCTGAGATTCTTGCCCGCCGCAGCAGCGCCTCAATATGCCACTCGAGCTCTTCGCAGTCAATCGGTTTTGTCAGATACTCGTCGATGCCGGAAGAAAAGCCTTTCTTCTTATGATCGAACGTGTTCATCGCCGTGAGCATGATGACCGGTGTATTATCCTGCTGCCCGCGGATCGTTCGCACAAACGTTATTCCGTCCATGCGCGGCATGCAGATGTCGACAATCATCAGATCCGCATGCGCCGTATCCAGAACCTGCAGCGCCGCCTCGCCGTCACAGGCTTCGAGAATCCGGTACCTGTTTCTGAGTTTGGCCTTGACAAGAAGGCGCACCGCCGGATCGTCTTCTACCAGCAGAATAGTGACCATTGTTTATCCCTGCTCATGTACCCGGCTGCCGACGATTTTTCAAAGTTCATCGGAGGCCGCCGGAGATCCGGATGCCGTTCGCACGGCGGCCGGCAACGATTGTTCAAAGTCCGGCGGCCGGCGGCTTGCGGCCCTTATTCGGCCGCCGCCTCCATCTCCGGCACCCACCGGTCCGTCCATTCGATGACCGGCTTTTTGCCTTCAAAGCGCACCGGCAGCCAGACATAATCCGCCACAGACGTATCCGCACTCTCAAGGCTTGGCGCTTCCATAACAATTCTTCGCTCTTCTTCCGTACAGCTGTAACGGTCCGGGTCGCTGTGCGAAGCGATCACCCTGCGGAAAAGCTCCTCTTTCTCCCTGTCCATCGGATACCCCGGCACCCAACGGTCGGACAGCGCCATATACTGCTCTTTCTCGCCGGGCAGCCGGTAAATCTGCGTAAACTGACTGTTGAACGAAGAGAGCGAATTGTCCGAAGGATACGGATCTCCGACCGGCACAAACGGCTCTGTCCAGCTCTGCGCTGCCGCGCAGTCACTCTGATTCGGAATATAACCTGTCATGCCCGAGGAAAACATATACTTCCTCCCGTCACGCTCCGCCATCGCAATGCCTTCCCGCACAAACGGCGGAAAAAGTCCCGTATAGGACATCGTAAGAAGCTTGTCGGCGGACAGCCCGTCTTCCGAAATCTCGAGTGTCGCAACGCCTTCATGGCCGGCGACCAGATACAGGTAATGTTTACCCGTCTCTTTGTCAATCACAATATCGAAGTCGCCGACCTCTTTGCCGAGCGGCCGGTAATTCTCTTTTTGCAGCTCATAAGGCCCGGTCAGAGCGTCCGCAGTCAATACGGCAAAACAAGCCTCATTCCCCGAAAGCTTCAGCCACGCAACGTATTTGCCTGTCGACTCGTTCTTGAAGATGTGCGGTCTATCAACCCGCTTGTCCGGAAACAGACAGGAATCCGGATCGTCCAGAACAGGAGGAATGATGAGCCCCAGATCCTCGAAATTCATCAGATCTTCCGAGCGGTAGCACCGGATACCGAAGGTCCAGATCGTGCTGCTTTTTCCGCCGTCGGTGTGCTCTTTGTTCTCGCCGTACCAGTAATACACGCCGCCTTCATGGAAAATCGCGCCGCCGTGCGCCTGAATCCGTTTTCCTTCCGTATCAAGGAACGGTTTGCCGGGTTCGATTGCGTTCTGGTGATGTTTTGCGGGGGTCTGCGGATTCCGTCCGACATTTTCCCATGCGTACAGACTCCGCCCCGCAGCCTTTGCGCGCGCCTTATCCTGCTCCAGGATCTGACTGTACCGCAGAATCTTTGCCTTTTCCGCCGCAGTGTACCCGCCGGCCGATCTGCCAAGCTCCTGCAGGGCTTTATCCAGCGCGTCCAGCGCCTGCTGCGGAATCAGACCTCCGGTATACTGCGCGAGCTTTCGAAGCGAAAGCCCCCGCGCCTGCGGATTCTGTCCGAGCTTGTCCCGCAGCCCCGGAAGAAAACGGTCAACGACAGCGGCGCAGTCCGCGTCGCTGTCAATTTCATTTAATGTAAGATCAAGTCCGTACTTCATTTCGCACCGTCCTTATTCTTCGGCACTTTCTGCAGCGTTTCATTGATGTTCCGGATCATTTCCTTTGAAATTACGTTGCCCCCGGCTTTCAGCAGAAGGCTTTCAAACTTCATACCGGCCAGCATCTGCTGCAGCGCTTTGTTGCCTTCGGTGCTCTTTGCGACATCGCCGCGGCTTCCTCTCGCTTTCTGCATGATCTGTCCGACAACCGCGCCGGTCGCCGGATTCTGCATGAGCGTCCCCAGCGTATCATGTACAGAGTAGTAGTCCGGATTCACGGTAATCTTGTCAAACCAGTTGACAACCTCTCCTATTTTACCGAACTGATAGGAAGCATCGGCCTGTTCCACATGGCGGATCAGGATTTCATCACTGACTGCCTGTGCGCCTTCTCCCGCTTCCGCGCGAAGATGCATCTCACCCGTAAGCGGAACCTCGAACAGGTAAACGCCTTTCTGGCTGCGGTCGGTGTAGTTTTGCCGCGCCAAAACAACATCTCCGTCATACAGCGTTACCCCGGGCAGGTTTGAGTAAACGCGGACCAGCGTCTTGTCGCCCGTGCGGTTTACAAAACGTCTGCCGCAGATATGAACGAACGGCTCGCTGCTCCAGAGCGCCTTGTACAGATAGAACGCGTCCTTGCGCGTCTTGTGATCAAACTCCACGAGTCCTTTCTGGTTCTGCCCGTGCTTGCCGCCTTCATCTCTGCCGTCCGCGGCAAAATCGAAGAGGTTCCAGACATAAGTCGCCCACAGATACGGCCGCTCTTCGATCATCTTTGCGATGTGCTCGTGGTAGATGCACTGGTATTCCTCGCTGTAGTCACCCTGCACGGGATGTTCCGAATGGAAGCGGATATTCGCATCTGCGCCGTACTCGGTAAAGCCTATGACGCGGTCCGGGAACAGTTTGTGATATTCATCAAAGAATCGGTCATTCTGTTCCAGTTCGCCCAGATACCAGCCGAAGTACAGATTATAGCCCGCGATATCCGCTACCGGAATTAGTGGACTGTCCTTCTCGAGCATGAACGCATGCGCCATGGAGGTCGGTCTCGTGCTGTCGAGGCTGTGGCAGAGTTCATTCAGCTCCCTGTGATTGTCCATGAGTTCTTCCGTAACCTGGCTGCTGGCCGTAATTTCATTGGAAAGTCCCCAGCAGATGATTGAGGGATGATTATAGGACTGCGTGATCAGCTCCCGCATCTGGCTGATCGTGTTTTGTCTGCCTCCCGGCATGAATTTTGTGATGAACGGGATCTCCGCCCAGACAATGATGCCGTTTTCATCGCAAAGGTCGTAGAATTCCTGCGCGTGCTGATAATGCGCAAGCCGCAGCGTGTTGGCGCCGATGTCTTTTATGACTTCCATGTCTTCCTGCATCATGGCGGGCGTCAGCGCGTTTCCGGCGCCCTGCCTGTCCTGATGGCGGGATACGCCGCGAAGAGGATAGGATCTGCCGTTTAAGAAAAAGCCTTCCGAAGGATCAATCCGGAAACTCCGGACGCCGAACCTTGCGCTGACCTGATCCGGCTCTTTGCCGTCCGCCATAAGAACCGCCTTTGCCGTATACAAATACGGATCAGAAACGCCGTCCCACAGATGCACGTTTTCCACATGCAGCAGCGCCTTCGCGCTCCCGTTTTCAACGGGAACCGTCTGCTCCTGTCCGCAGGCGGAGATGGTTACCTTCGCGCCGTCCGCGGTTCCCTCGACCTTTGTTTCCACGAGGATATCCGCGCTGTGCTTTGCAAGGTCTGCCTTCGGTGTGATCCGGATTCCCGGCGTGCCGTCTTCGCGCAGCGCAAAGTGAGTGGAAGGCACCGTGATCAAAACAACGTCGCGGTATATTCCTCCATAAAACGTAAAATCTGCCTTCTGCGGGTAGACTTCTTCATTATCGGAGTTGTCCACCAGAACGCAGAGAAGATTTTCCTCTCCTTCCGGGCGGAGCGCTCCGTTTAACAGAACACGGAACGTGCTGTAGCCGCCCTGATGTTTTGCGAGCTGTTTCCCGTTCAGGTAAACCTCCGCGCTCATCGCCGCGCCGCGAAATTCCAGATATATTTCTTGATCACTGCCCGCCTTCGGCGTTACAAGAGTCCGTACATAAGCAGCCGTGCCGCGGTAATAATCGTTGCCGCCGTCCTGACCGTCCACTGCGTTGTACGTATGCGGCAGTGTGACAGCTTCCCAGGCTTCCGGCAGGGTGGCGGGCACCGATGCTGTTTTGGCGAATTTCCAGTTATCGTTTATGATCTGTGTCGTTCTCAAGTTTTCGCTCCTTCGGTTATTGTTTGCCGTTTTCTTTCAGCTTCTTTCCAAGGCCGTCAAAATGCTTTGCCGCGAGAATTACCACGAACAGCGCAGCCGCGGGAACGATGCTGTAGAGAATCCGGATCATCAGCATCGCGCTGCCCGGCTGTGTCACAACTTCTCCGGATTTTGTCGCGATGAAGCCGGAAGCCTGCAGCAGCAGACCCATCAGTCCCGCGCCGAGCGCGTTCATGAATTTGATCATGAAGTTCATGACTGCCGCGGAAGTCGAGTCCATTCTCGGCAGGCCCAGCATCTCATTGTACGAAGAGCATTCCATAAGCATCGGCGCCTGCAGATACGCGCCGGGCAGACTCGCGATTCCGGTTACAATAAAAGCCACCATCAGCATCGCCATACTGCTGCCCGCGAAGAAATTGACGATGTATCCCGCGATGCCGACAGCGCTGCAGAGGATGACGACTCTGCCGACACTCATCTTCCTGATCATCTTCGGAAAAGCGAACATAAAAACAAGCATCAGGATGGTCATGGCCTGCAGCTTGCTGTACTGGCCGATATCGCCGACAATAAACTTAAAATAATACTGTGCAGAACCGAGTCCCATAATGAACTGGACAGAACCTGCGACAATGCCGACATCCCATACATACGGATTCTTTTTCAACATCGTGAAAATCTGTCTGACCGTCGTCTTTTCCTGCACCTTCTGCTGACCAGGTGTGTAGACTTCCTTGACAAACAGGAAACGGAGCATGCCGAGGATCAGAAGCGGCACCGCGTAAAGAAGTACGAGCCGGCTCCAGCCTTCCGGCGTGACCGCGATCTTTTTAATCAGAATCGGGAACGAAATCGAAACGACGGATGCGCCCAATGTACTGACAATACCGCCGAACGAAGAAACCTTGATAATGGTTTCGCGGTCCTTGAACGCCCGCACAATGTAAGCCTGCTGACAGCCATACAGCAGCGTCGCGAAGATCGAGTAAGTCAGAGTATACATGCAGAACAGCCAGACGCACTTGACCGTCAGGGACAGAGACGGCGGGCAGGAAAACAGTGCCACCGTGCTGATCCATGCGCCGATCACCGCAAATTCATACGGTCTTGCCTTACCAAAACGGGTGTTGGTGTTATCAATAATGTACCCCGCAAAAAGATCTGTGACCGCGTCGAAAATCTTGCTGGCCATCATCAAAGATCCGATGATGCCGACCGGGATTCCCAGTTCCGTGCTGGCGTACAGACTCAGGTACCCCAGAATAATGACCATGCAACCGAGTGAAATGTCTCTCGTCTTCCACGCAAAGAATCTTCCGAGCGGAAATTTTTCCTTAGCTGTGTTGTCCGATTTCATATGTCCTCCCTCAACAATCAACTTGTAGTTTTCTGTGCCGTTTCCTGATTGCAGAATATGAAATCATAATAACGTTCTGCTGCAGATCGTTTCAGCACGTATTTCATTTATTTATTCACAATATTGTTTCTTTTTCACAATTACTGTATATTGTGCTTATATATATAAACATCGGAAATATATGCCACGGGGCGCCGCCCGAAAGGAACGATATGACAGATCAAATCCGTATGCTCGTCAGTCTCTTCGAAAGCTTTTTTCAGGAGCTGCGAATACGCACATGTGAAAGCCCGCTTTCGCTTCATGAATCGCAGCTTCCGGATTACGGTCTTCGCAGCATCGTTTCGCTGCAGCCGGATCCTCTTCTCCCGGAAATCCCGCCTTCCTCTGAAAGCGAATCCCATCTGGTCATGATCACAGATCATTTTCTGTGTCATTACATCGCGCTAACGTATGCCGGGATGGATCATCTTCTGCTCATCGGCCCTTATCAGCACGCTGTTCCGACGACAAAGGATATCCTTCAGATTTTCCGTTCTCTGGAAGGCGCAGCTATCCGGCTCTCCAGCCTGCGCAGCGGCTTTGAAGACATTCCTCTTGTTACAGACGCCTACATGCTGGAAGCGTATCTGCGGGCTTCGATCAGGACTGTTTTCCCGGCTTCAAACATTCTCTTCCATGAAATCTCACTGCAGTCCGGGACAGCCATCCGACTAGAGCTGCAGCAGGAGGTGGAGGATAAATCTCCCGAGCGGCTGCAGGCACTGGATCAGCGGTACCATATCGAACAGGAAATGGTAGAGGCCATCAAGCGCGGCGATCTCGAGGGCGCACAGAGAAAGCTTTCTCTTCTCGGCAGAGCAGGACTTCGAAGCCGCAGCGGCAGCACCGTCCGGGACGCGAAAAACTATCTCATTGTCATCAACACGCTTTGCAGGCGCGCTGCCTTCAAAGCCGGCATTCACCCGTACTACATTGACAGACTCTCCGGCAAGTTGAATCTGCAGATCGAAAACTGCGTGTCCTATCAGGACATGCAGCGGCTGCAGCTGCAAAGCAAAATCATCCGCCAGTACTGCATGCTCATCCGCAATCAGTCGACAGCCGGCTTCTCTCCCGCGATCCGCAAAGTCATGAATTATATTTCAATTCATGAAAACGAGCCGCTCACCCTTTCCGGCATCGCGCAGGCCACAGGCATGAACCGGGGCTATCTTTCCGGCCTTTTTCATAAAGAAACCGGAGAAACGCTGACGGACTATCTGCATGCCCGCAAGATCCGGAACGCAATTTTTCTGATGAACACCGGGCGCACAAACATTTCGGAGATTGCCTCTCTGTGCGGTTTTGACAATGTGAATTACTTCACGCGCCTGTTCGGAAAAGTCAAAGGCATGCCGCCGACAGCCTATCTGAAAATGCTGGAAGGCGGCAGGGAGACGCTGCGGAGTGAATGATTTGTATTTTATTTTTTATACGATATTTCATTTCTTTACTTAATTTATCTATTATGCATATATAGAATTGAATATGCATATAACATTTTGCGTCCTTTCCGGCTATACTGTACTGCAGTTTAATGGATTGCCCGGCTTGTCCGGGCTTGCCGGAAAGGATGCGAAATGCCGAAAATCAGAAAAGTTGTCTCTACCGTCTGGTACAACAAGGAAAATTATCATGCGCTGCGGAATGTTTTTCCCGAAGCGGACTTTGTCTACGTAAATTTCTATGACAAGGCAAAACTCGCGCAGGAAGCGAAGGACGCGGATGTCGCGATTCTGCTCGGCGACGTCGACGACTGTCTTCTCGGGCAAAACACGCTCAAATGGGTCGCCTGCGACCACGCGGGGCTCAACGGTTCCGCGCGGGACGAGGTCTTCGCGAAAGATTTCATTGTCACCGGTGCCGCGGGCAGAAGCGCTCCGGTTCTTGCGGAGCACGCGGTCTATTTCATGCTGCAACATTGCTATCATACGAAGGAACTGCTGGCTGCGCAGGCGGCCGGTCACTGGGGTGTGGACGGCTCGAACACATGGAAAGGGCTTTACGGCCGCAAAGCCGGCATCATCGGCATGGGCAACAACGGGCGGATGCTCGCGGAGCGCCTGCAGGCATTCGGGATGGAAATCTATGCCTTCGATAAGTTTCCGCTCCGCGGGATGGATTACATCCGTCACAGATTTGCAGGCAAGGACGGCGATACAATTGACACCATCCTTACCGAGTGCGATTTTATTATCCTGACGCTTGCGTTGACCGACGAAACCTATCATATGTTTGACGCGGAAGCTTTCCGCAAGATGAAGAAGGACGCCTTTCTTGTCAACATCGCGCGTGGCGGCATCGTGGACACGAACGCCCTGCTGGAAGCTCTGCGCAGCGGCGAAATCGGCGGCGCGGGGCTGGATGTGCTTGAAGAGGAGCCACTTCCGCAGGATCATCCGCTCTGGACCATGCCGCAGGTTTATATCACGCCGCATACAACGCCGCAGGTCCCGGACCGGGCGAAGCGTTCGATTGAAATTATCCGGGAAAACAAACGCCGCTTCGAAGCCGGTGAGCCGATGCTGAATGTTTTGAAGGAGTCGGACCGCTTCGGCAGCAGTGATCAGAAGAGCGGCTTTTCGAAGCTTACGAATTCCGGACTTTCCAAAGAACAGATTGAAAAGCTGCCGCTCGACAAATACCTCGGCGAACGCGGCTGGAGCGATCCTTCCGAGTGGAATTATGTAGATTGAGCATGGGTTACGCCGCCCGGGCGGCGTAACCCATGCAGCCGGAGCGATAATCCGGGCGGCCTTTGCAGGAAAGCGCGGCAGCCGTTTCTCCTGCATGGAGGAAGTGAAATGGACAAAGAAAAAGAATCCGAAAACCTGCAGCTCTCCTCTGACGAAGTTGCAATGCGCGTCGGACTGTTAACAGATCTTCTCCAATGCGGCACGCAGATGGTTGTCTCGACGTATACCGTTTCCGGCACACTCCTTACGACCAACGCGAAACACGCGATCTATGACACGCTTTTTCGTTCGTCGGGAAGGCTGGATGAAGCGATCGCGTTCGGACGGGAAAATTCCGGACCGCTTATCATAACGACGAAGTACGGACTGATGTGGAGCGTCATCTACGAGCAGGATGAAGATGCGGAGGCGGATCTGCTGTATACGCTCGGGCCTGTTTTGTCGTCACCGCTTATGGAAGAGACGATTGCCGATATCCTGAAAAATCCGCAGATCCGGGCAAGCTGGAAGCCCAAGTTCATAAGGTACCTGAAGGCGATCAAAACCATCCCCGTACCGGAGTTCTTCCGGGACACAATGATGCTGCATTACTGCGTGACCGGCCGTTATATTAAGGCTTCGGAGATGACCTTTCAAAGCTTCGAAGAGCCGGACGACGCTTCCTCCGGCAGGCGCGGCAATTATGCCGACTTTTTCGCGTTCGAATCCGGAATCATCAATTATATCCGCACCGGCGACATTCATTATAAGGAAAAGATTCCGTCTGCTTCATCAACGCTGCACCTCTTTGAGGCAATCATCGGCGAGTCTATTCCTGTTGCCAGGCAATATGCGACGGTCTTCTGCGGGCATTGCATACAGGCGGCGATTGAGGGCGGCATATCGCCGGACTCCGCTTACACCAAGTCGGCCATCTACCTGAAAAATCTGACGATTGCCACGACAAACGCAGAGATCATGCAGGTCTGCCACTGTCTTTTTGAGGATCTTCTGTTTCAGGTGCACAACCACAAAGGGAGACCGGCCGGGTCAAAGGAGATTGTTGCCTGCACGGATTACATCGACGCGCATCCTTGCGAGAAACTCGGCATCGATCTGCTGGCGGACCGGATCGGATACAGCAGGTATTACCTCTCCAAGAAATTCAAAACAGAAACCGGCATGAGCATCAACTCCTACATCAAGAAATCGCGGATTGAACATGCTTCGTATCTGCTCGTTACGACGAGGATGAGCATTGATGACATTTCCGAGCAGCTGCACTTCGGGAACCGGAACTTTTTCTCCAAGGTTTTCAAGGATGAGACCGGCTCTTCGCCGGCGCAGTTCCGGGAGGCGCACAGGCATTTTTGATGAGAGCGGGTGCAAGCTGTGGCTGTTGCGGCGGATGGCGGATGGGCTGTTGCCGCGCGGCTGGCGGCGGGTGGGCCGTGTGGCTGGCGGCGGGTTTACTCCGCCGCGTGGCCGGGCTGTTCCGCGATGACGCGTAGTTTGTTCCCCCCGGCAGCCGGGCTGTTCCGTTTCATGCAATATCGGGCCACAGCCTCATTTTGCATAGATTTTCCAAGACAAATTTCTTGTGCGGGCCGCCATTGCATAGATTTGGCTGATTTTCAGGCAATACGGCCCGCGCCTTGCTCGTTTGCATAGATATTCCAAGACAAATTTCACATCTGGCCCGATATTGCATGAAGCCTGCCCTGCTGCGCTGATTCAATTTCCCCGCGCCGCGCCGGGCAGGCCGTATTCAGTCCAATATCCTAAAAGGCTTCCATTTCAGATAATCGCCCGATACCAGCTGATAATTCCTTCCGCGAAACTCACCCTGTATGCTGTCGTGAAATCTCGCTTCTCCATGACAGTGCGCGTAAATTACCTGCTCCGCGCCGAACTCTTCCGCCATGTCCGTAAATCCGCTGCGCTCCTCGAGAATATTGGTCGGCGGATAATGCAGAAACATGATGAATTTACGATAGCCGTCCGACTGTGCCAGAGTAAAAGATTTCCGCAGCCGCACAAGCTCTCTTTCCACAAGCTTCTTTGCGTGTGCTTCTTCTTTTTCATCCCAGCCCGTAATTCTTCCCCGGTGATCAAGATAGAACGGACCCTCGAAAGTATATCCTTTTGTTCCGACAATCGCGTAATCCCGGTAGCTTTCGTAGCTGTCCTGCAAAAATGTAAGCGCGGGCTTATACAACTCGTTCAATTGTCCGGTCTTATTCACTTCCCAGAAATGGTCATGATTTCCTCTCGTCAAAATCTTTCTTCCCGGCAGATCGCTGATATACTGTAAATCCTGCGTACACTCCGACAGCTTCTTTCCCCAGCTGTGATCGCCGACGAGGACAAGCGTATCTTCCTCTGTCAGCAATACGTCGCAGTTTCTTCTAAATTTCTCTTCGTGATTTTTCCAAACGCGGTCATGCAGCTGTGCCTGTGACTTCAGTACAGACTGATAATGCAGGTGCAGATCGCCGATAGCGTAAAGGCTCATATAAAATCTCCATGGTGATGAATTTTCCGGTGGGGTGCGGGGCGGCAGGGCGGGGCTGCCACCGCGCGATGCATTCCTACTCTTCACAAAATTCCAGCACCCTGTCATAAAAGTCCCGGGCTTCCTCATACGCGCCATGCCCGAGCCCATTATAGACATGCAGCCTGCTGCCGGAAATCCCTTCACGCAGCGCGGAGGCAGCTTCCGGGCCGACCACGCAGTCATTGCTGCCCGCAAGAATCAGCGTAGGGCAGGAAATCTTTGTCAGCTCTTCCCTTATATCGAATGAAAGAATCGCGCGGGCATTGATAAGAAACCTTTCTGCTCCTTCGGGCTTCATCAGCTTCGCGAGGAGCGGAAATATCTTCTTATTCTTTTTATAATACGCCTCCGAATACATCTTTCGCGCCGTATCTGAAAGGAGGGCGGTATAATCGCCGCGTTCCGCAAGTGCAATCCAGCCGCCAACCGTTTCCTGCAGGAGCGGAGCCGCGTTCGGCGCGGTGACGGCAAGAATCAATTTGCTGACAAGATCCGGCGAGTCAGCCGCCATGTACTGCGCGATCATACCGCCCTGCGAAACGCCCATTAGACAGCATTTTTCGATTCCAAGCTTTCGAAGCGCCAGCGCCTGATCCCGCGCCATCTCGCGGATCGAATATCCGTCCGGCATCGGATCTTTTCTGCTGAACATATAGATTGTGTAGTTTTGCAGGAACTTCTTATAAGGAAGGGACAGCATCCACGCCCTTCCCCTTACACTTATAAGGCCGTCCGACAGACCGGGCAGAACAATGAAAATCTTCTTTCCCTGTCCGAATGCGGCATAATCCATTCTGCTTTCTCCAAGCATCACGCTGGCATCCTGATACATCCCTCGTTCTCCCTTCGCCGCGCACACTGCAACAACGCGTTCTATAATTATCTGACATGAACAGACTATCAATAAAACCGCTTTGCGGGGGCCTGTTATCCACAGGCCCCCGCAAATGTGTATATCCTATTCACATACATCGTGACTGACTTCCTCTGTAAACAGCTTTCCGGCTTCCGCCTGATCGCGGGTCTAGCCGAGCGCCCACATCAGCTTGGTCACGATCGCTTCGGGCGTCATATCATGGGCATCATAAACGCCGGGAAGTTCGAGGGCGCCGCGACCGACCTCATAAATCTCCAGATCGCTGCCTTCGTGCTGCACCTGCGTCGAAAAAACCGCGATTTTCCCGGCAGCCGACCACGCCGAAAGGGCTTTCAAAAGCGCGCCGTTACCGCTGTCCGGCAAACCGCCGACACCGAAACCCTCAATAATCAGAGCGTCATAATGCTCTTTCAGATAATCAAAAATACCTGCCGTTACGCCGGGAATCAGACGCAGTACAAAGACCGCCGGATCCAGTTCCGTGTAGAAGCGCATCGGCGGACGCTGCGCAGGAGCATCGAGATACCGGATCAGATGATCGCCGCGAAATACCGCGGTATCCGGATAGTCGATGCTCGAAAACGCGTTATAACTTTTCGAGCGGACTTTTCTTGCCCTCGTTCCCAGAATCACATGTCCGTCAAAGACAATCTGAACGCCAAACGCACCGTCCGCTGCCGCGTACCGGAAAGCCTGCAGCAGGTTTTTGCGCGCATCTGTATCTCTGCTGTAAATCGACTTCTGGCTTCCCGTCAAAACAATCGGACAGGCAGGCTTCTGAATCATGTAACTGAGCGCCGCGGCAGTATATGCCATTGTATCCGTTCCATGCGTAATGACAAAGCCGTCATACATTCCCCAGTTTTCGCGGATCATATTGACGATCCCCGGCCACTGCGCGGGTCCCATGTTCGTGGAATCAATGTTGTATAGCTGACGTGCTTCGACCTCGCAGATCTGCGCGAGCTCCGGTACATACTCAAGTAGTTCGGAAGATGTGATTTTCGGAGAAAGCCGGCCGCTCCGGTTCGGTTTACAGGCAATTGTGCCTCCGGTTGCGATCATCAGTATTCTTTTCATGCCCTCTATCATAACGCAGTTTCCGGCAAAACAGAAGCCATGTTCATGCAAGGAACGTTCCGGCATTGCCGCCGCGGCAGCGTTTGTAGGGAATATAAAACTCTTCGCAGTTACACGCCCAGATAACAATGAAAGCCGCCGTCAACCGGAATTACCGTTCCGGTAACAAAACTGCTCGAAGGGTCCGCGAGGAATAACACCGCACCCGCAAGTTCCTCCGGCTTCCCGAAGCGCCCCATCGGCGTAGCGGCAATGATCTTCTTCGTTCTCGGCGTCGGTGTGCCGTCCGGGAAAAACTGCAGGTCATGATTCTGCGGCGTCTGGAAGAATCCGGGTGCGACCGCGTTCACCCTGACACCGCTTTTCGCGAAATACGTAGCCGCCCACTCCGTAAAGTTTGTAACGGCAGCCTTCGCCCCGGCATACCCGGGAATTCTTGTCATCGGATGGTAAGCACCCATACTGGAAACATTGATGATATTCGCGTTCTCCTGTCCGATCAGGACTTCCCCGAAAATCTGTGTCGGCAGAATCGTGCCGTAAATATTCAGATCAAATTCCTGATGGATTTTCTCTGATGCGGTTGTAAAAAAGTTTCCTTCTTCTTTCGAATCTTCCGAATACTGGTCCTGCGGCACAGCTGCTCCTTCTCTGATTTATGCCTGTTTGTTATCCGAACTTACATATGCTTTGGTTGCGATATAGAAACCGATTACGCCTAATGCCCGTCACGCAAATATTCATTATACGCAGCATTCGCCCGCTCCGCCTCTTTCTTCTGTATCCAGCGCTCCCGGTCGCTCATGATCGCCAGCATTTCATCCGCGATTTCCTCCGCCGACCCCGGACCGGCCTCGTGCAGATAGGCGTTCATCCGCCGCATCGTTTTCTCCGAGCCGAGATTGCGCGCGATGACCTGCCCGAACTCTTTCGGATAGCCCATCCGTACAATCGTGCTCACGAGTTCATGATATGCTTCCTTCCATGATTCCTGTGTATACATGAGCAGTCCTCCCTCGATACACGCCGCGCATTTATTTCGCGCTCCGGCGTCCTTTTGTATCAATCACGCCGTATCCAGCGGAGCCTTTTCTCGCAGTCATAATGAAAATAGCAGCGGCAAGGACTCCGAGCGAAACAATCGGCGGCCAAAACAAAACCCCCGCAATCATTCCCGCCACTTTAATCAGAAGATCCGTCCTCAGAAATCTGCTGACAGCCTGCATATACTTCACGGTACTCTCCGGCGGATTATCCTTTTCAAGACTTTTATAAATGAGCAGCAGCATAACCGTAGTCGCGATGACGATCACACCATAGAATCCCTGCACTACCCGGCTTGTAAAATATGTGGAAACGAGGCTTGTCGCGTAAGGGAATAGAGACGAAAAAAACAGCAGCCCTATACTCAGCCACACCGTCCAACTCGAGATTTTCTCAATCACATGCCACGCGTTATGCAGGCTCGTCCACAGCGCCGCAAGCCACAGAAAAGACAGCGCATAGGCCGCAAAATTGATTCGAAGTGCCCAGAACGCGGCAAGCGTCGGCGCCGCCGGCTTTTCCAGCTCCAGAACAAGAATTGTCATGACAATTGCGATCACCGCATCCATGAACGCGCCCAGCCGTTCTTTACTCATCTGTCCATCCTCCGTTTATCTGTATGTTCCGGTTCCACCGATTTCCCGGAGCTCCCGGTTCCGCCGGCCTTCCCGATCTTTCTCGAGAAGTCGCACAGTGTCCAGGCAATCGCCATGCCCGCGGCAATCGCAAGCGCGTATAGAAATGTCTCCGTTCCATAACGCTGCGCCTGCTCCGGCTCATTCTGCACCAGCGCGTCAATGCAATAGTAAAGTGTTCTTCCGGGGATCAGCGGTATCACAGCTGTCAGGAAAAACAACGTTGACGGCGCATGGCACACCCTCGCCAGCACTTCCGCGAAGATTGCGGTCGCAAAAGAAGCGGCGAGCGTTGGCAGAAAGACTCCCTCCCAGATATACCTTGAACACAGAAGATAGACAAGCCATCCAAGAAAGCCGCCTGCCGCGACAAGCGGCAGATATTTTTTCCGGAGATTGAAGATCAGTCCGAAGCCGACGGAACCGGCTGCGCCGGAAAGAAGCTGTATGATCTGCTGTTTTTCCATCAGAAGATCCTCCCGAAAAGCAAGATAGCCGCAAGAAAACCAACCGTCAGCACCGCGGCCAGAAGCAGTGCCTCGACAAAACGGACTATGCCGGAGAGCGTATCCCCGAGAAGCACATCCCGTATACTGTTCGTAAAGGAGGCGCCCGGAATCAGCAGCATAATGTCGCCGATCATGATTTTGGCCATCTGCAGGGAAGGAAACACGCCGTGCAAAATGCAGATCATAATTCCCGAAAAGAAAGAGCATAAAAACTGCAGTACGACCGAATTCATGCAAAATGGCCCCACGCAGATCTGCATCCAGAAAAGGAAAGCTCCGACTACGCCCGCTGCCAGCGCATCCAAAAGATTTCCGGTAAAGAAGAGACAAAACGCTGCCGAAGCAAGGATATATCCGAGAAACTGTCCCCGTCTTTGCGCGCCTGTACCCGCAATAGCACTGGTCCGCTGCCGCAGCTGCTGCGCCGGGATCGGTCGGACGCACACTTCGCGCGAAAGTTCGTTCAGATCTTCCAGTTTTGTAAAGTCGTTTTCCACCGGTTTCCTGATTCTTCTTGTCCGGGTCCGCGGATGCTCCTGCGGAAGTTCGAGCGTGATCACAATGCTTGAAGTAATAATGAAGACCTCGCAGTCACTAGCGCCGTATGCCTTCGCAATTCTCCGAAGCGTATCCTCGGCTCTGTAGATTTCCGCGCCGCTCCCGATCATGGCTTCTCCCATATCCAGAAGCGCGCGGACGAGGTTGTCCGTTTCCTGTTTCTTCCTTATTTCAGTTACTTTGATTTCTGCCGCCTGCTGCGCCGATGCCATCGCTGACTCTCCCTTTTACCGTTATGGACTAATTATAAGCCTTGCAATGCATCCGGTCGATGGGCAGAAAAAGCCGGCCTCTCGCCCAGTTACTTCTCCAAAAAGTTCCGGGCTGTCACCGGTATGGGTATGAAAGAATACCTCTCCTATGTGCGCCTCGAGCACGCATCGCAGGAGCTGCGTTCAACCGACCATTCCGTTACGGAAGTCGCGATCAACTGCGGTTTTTCCGATTCCAATTATTTCAAGGACGCTTTTAAAAAGATGTATGGCATTTCCCCAAGAGCTTACCGCGCGGAGCGGGAAAAGACCGATCAGATCACGCAGGGGAGCATTCTGCGCGAAAAGAGAGAGGAAGAGGAAAGGCGCCGGCAGAAGGAGGCGCTTAAAGATAAGGAGGATAGCAGCGGAAAGAGTATGGCGTGATGCCGGGAGAATATCGGATATCATTATTATGATTTTACTAAAACTAAATGATGTGGGTGTCATAAGTCACGATTTTGCGACTTCGTAACACAGATCTCTTGTGTACTTTGACAACTGAATACGATTTTGAAATATCTCGATGTCTTTTGTCTGCTGCAGAAATGATTTTTCAGC